>Ga0307507_10001467_pt1 | contig 52786 bp, 12 predicted proteins | sample 7_EM_MG_FD_207223 | JGI IMG/M metagenome (GOLD analysis project Ga0307507, IMG submission 207223) | Populus trichocarpa ectomycorrhiza microbial communities from riparian zone in the Pacific Northwest, United States - 7_EM | ecosystem: Host-associated > Plants > Roots > Unclassified | place... | reverse complement strand
CGAAGCTCTGCACGAAGCTTTGCATAAGGCTCTACACGAGGCTCTACACGAGGCTCTACACAAAGCTCTACATACAAAGGCTCTGCACGAGGCTCTGCACGAAGCTCTACACGATGTCACGGCACTGACCTGACGCGTTGTTATGACTCGGCGTTGTTATAACACAAGTATAGACCTGACCCCTAAGCACTGACCCTATGCGCACACGTACATATATCCTGCTTCACCTTCTATATAGCTCTTTACACGACATTATTTGTCAATTATACACTGTCACCTCGTACTTCGTACCTTAGCAGTCACCTTGTACTTCGTACCTTAACAGTCACCTCATACTTCATACCTTAACAGTTACCTTATACTTTATACCTTAACAGTCACCTCGTACTTCATGCCTTAACAGTCACCTCGTACTTCGTACCTTAACAGTCGGCACGTACTATGACATACACAAAGCTCTACACGAAGCTCTACGTACAGAGGCTCTGCACAAGGCTCTGCATAAAGCTCTGCGCGAAGCTCTGCGTACGGAGACTCTACATTAGGTCCCCGCTATATTCCCAATAGCCTCTACACGTGCCTCTGCTAAGTATACCCCCTATATAGCCACCTTATTTTTTTTTACCTATCCTTCCTTCCTTATATCTTCCCTACTAGGGAGGCACCAGAGTAGCAGCTAGTAGAGGACCGTCGCCAGAACTAGACGACCGTTGCCAGAACCAGACGACAACCATTTGAACAACCAGCCAGCAAACACTACGAACGATTTAATCAATTGGTTGATCGAATTGAACCAGAGCTTTAATATCGGCCCGTTACCAAATCAGAGCCTTTAATCGGGCCAACCCCTCCCAAATTGAATCTGACACTGACACAGGCAGGTAGGTAGGTAGGTAGGCAGACAGACAGGTAGGCAGGTAGGTAGGCAGACAGGTAGGCAGGCAGACAGGTAGGTAGGTAGGTAGGTAGGTAGGCAGGTAGGCAGGCAGGCAGGCAGGCAGGCAGGCAGGTAGGCAGGCAGGTAGGTAGGTCAGTCAGTAGGTAGGCAGGTAGAAGAGAACCGTCGCTATATTGTATTAAATTATCTAAAATTATATAATTTATTTTGCACCAACCGCGCAGACTAAGCAAATACTATTAAGTGTGGGATAAGTAATAACTGCGTAGAAAGAGTAAGATACATAGAATGCGCAAGAAGGGCATTATATATTAATTGCGCATTAAGTGCAAAAAAAGCTTAATGGGGTGGGGGTACTACTTGCCTGGGTGGCTGCAAATGCGCAATTAGCTGCACTATGTTGTTAACTTAGTCGATACCATACGCTACACGTTACAGTGCGCGAAATGCGCATTTGGCCGCCAAATGCTGCCAAATGCTGCAAAAATGCTGGTAAATTTTTTCCTGACGTAGCTAGGCGGCATACTTTTAGAGAAGGATATGCACACCTATTAATTTATATAAGAAGCTTAAAGTATATAGCATACGTTGACCATATATAAGGGTCCCCCTTAATAAATAACATTGGCGCTACTAATCCTAGACTCACTATATAGTTATTACAGAATTACAAAAGCATCTTAAGAAATAAATAGATACAACAGTAAATCTAGATATAAAGTGTGGTGGTTTAGAAGTTGTAACAATTATAAAGCATTAGTTTTCTCTTTGGTGTGCTAGGGGCAGGCATTAATAAAATTTAGGACAGTGGGTTGCGTCCTGGGACAATATACAATACTATTAGGGTATTAGGTATTATTATATATACATTAAAATGCACTTATATAAGGACAGCACCACCCTCTAGCAAATTAACAACTGTCTTATCGTAAACCTTCTATTTATAACGGCATATATAGCACTGCGAGGTCGGCAGTGCTCTATTAAATGCTGGATTTCTCTAACCAAATAATAAAAAGCCATTACATCTACAAGAACAAAATGTCAATTAAATGTCCGTGCATTAATTATAAGAATTAAATAAGGACTTTATTTATTGAATGTGGTTCTAAGACCTCTATATATATATAAGAAGGTATAAGAAATAGAAAAGATAAGGGGGTAAGGGGTGGCAATGGAAATAAGGAGTTAGTGACCAAGGTAGTAACCAAGTCAATAACTAAGTCAATGGGTAAGTAGCTAAGTCGGGGTAGTAAGATACCTAATTTAGGTTGACATAAAAGAAGGTAGGACCAGATAGAGTATTAGCATATATACTTAATTCCTATTATCTAAGCTGTAAAGCTATATATTCCACTGTTAGTTTATAAAAATTTCAAGTTAGAGGTAAGGAAGATAGCTAAAAGGATACTTTACCAAGTATATAATCTAGCCAGTTTATTTTTTATTTTTAAATCCTAGGGACCCTTCTTTTAGTATCGCAAATAGAAAGTTAGGGAGCTCCTTCCAGGTACTCGCTTCGCTATATTATCCTATTTTATACCAGCCCCCTTAAGCTTAGCAATTAGAGCACCTTTAGCTAGAGTTTAGTTTAACTACTTTTCGCTCTCTTTAGGCAGCGAGTTTTGCGCTTCTATGTATATGCGCTTATATTAACAGTTCTTGTCAAGCTCTATATATTGAGCAAAATTGGGAAGTAATTGCTTATATAAGGGTAATTACAGTGTTAATAAGGATGCCGTAGAGATTTCTAATACTCCGTGTTTGCGCCTATGGTTCTCGTTCTGCTATATATGCAGGTTAAGACTAGTAAGCGACTACATGTATAAGAATAACTATAGTATTAGTATTAATGTCTTTAAAGTTGTAATGTTCTTTCCTAAGGAAGACTTAGAGACCAGTTAGATATTCATAACAGCTAATTTAGGCAATTTCTTATAAGTGTGAGGTATTAAGAGGAAAGTCGCTTACACTTTTAGATTTAAATATAACTGGGCTAATTGCTAACCCAGGCCTTATAAACGAATATATATATTAAAGGCTTATATATAGTGCGAGAAACAATTTATATAGGATTTAGACCAAAATATAAACCTTACTTTTCGGTGTGGTTAAGACCTGGCTTTTCTTTAAGGTCGGATTTTCTCCTTAGTATGCGTTAACAGATCTTCAAGAAACGGCAAATAACCCTTATACCACGACTTTTCAAAATATGGGCCTATATACTATAATAAAGACCCACATGCCACGTTTTCTATATATAATTATATAAGGCTTTATATGGGGCTTATTTGTAAAGTAATTGCACAGTAGTAGAGCTTTAGGCTTAAACTAAAAAGCATTCTCTATATATTGAAGCTAAATGCTTATTTAAACCAACCGCCAATAACCCCAAACACAACCACTCTATTATGCTAAGACAGTGTTCTATAGACCATGCTAGGCATGCCTAGTAGGGCCGCATCTATTATAGAATAATATAATAACTCCTCTTCGACCCCTTATTTGCCTACTGCTCTCTTACAATATTCTTTACATTCCTATTATTCCCTTCTTTAGTATACTCTATATACTTATAATTCTTAGGTTTAGGCCAACCCTAAGTTTCCACAGTTAGCGTATATAAAGGTGTGTAGAACAATGGATATTACTCCTATTAGGTCCTTTCGTGGAACAGTAATACAGTTATCGCCTCCTATCTCATTAAAAGTAAATATTAATCTTAGGGGACGATAATTGATTTATTATTGCCTAATATCTAGATTATTAAGGGTTTAGTGAGCTAGTTATACCTTATATATAAGGCATATAATTAAACAAAGGAAGAAATTGTCATACTGGTTAATAAGAGAAAGTTTTAACGGCCATTCTGCATTAGTAGGGCCTAGTAGGGCTTATAGTGTGCCTAAGTTCTTAGGAGCCCCTATAGGAGTAACGCATACTAGACAACCTATAATTGGTAAATATTATAACTCCTTATAGGGAACGCAAGGACATAAAGGTGGGCTTGTAGTTAATACGCTCTATTAGGAATAGATAATAGTATTTTCCTTATAGTTATAACTAGGCTATAGGTGTGGTAAAGAGGAGAGTCCCTCTCTATAGTATAAGTATAGTGCCATAATAGACTAATATAGTAAGATCTAACTAGTTTATAAGTATAAAGATTTAGTTACAATTATATACTAAAATGTGACACTAAACAATCTATATAATAAAGACTATAACTAATTACACTGTGGGTTTCTAAAATCTAATATCCTTTATGCCACACTTTTTAATATATATATGCAACTCAAGTTTATACAAATTTAATTATCACTGTAGTTAAATTAGTAGAGACACTATATAGTAGATTAGTTAACATACCCAATGGTAGCTAATTAGAAAATACTAATTTATACAACTGTACTTATGTCTGCTTAACAGTAGGACCTAAAGCTAGTGTAGGGGGGGGGCACTTTTCTAGGCCTCTAGTAATAATATAAGGATGAGTTCCTCTAACTACTAATAAAGCTAATTTTATTAACGAAGATAGTAAGCTAATAATCTAGGAAGAAAGTGAGTTAATTAAGTCTAATAGGCTAGGGAAGTGTTCTAAAACAGTCCTAGAGCTATTATAGCCGCTAGTATGCTTGTAACTTAAGATATAAGGCTGTAAATAAGTTGGCTGCTGCTCCTCCTTTTTATAGGGATTTAGAATATATAAAGGAGGAGGAAAGATGGGGTATTTAATATTGCCAGAGTCCAACTTCTACAAGATTAGCGCTATTTGGTAAATTGGAATGTTGCATACTTACTAGGTAAGGCCTACTATAAAAGTAAGACCTACTAGGGTTATTAGGATAGGGAACTAATATAATAAAAGAAAATATAGTAGAAGGGAAAGCCTAGTAAGGCGTAGCCTTAAGGCGGTAAGAGTATAGATATAGGCAATAAATACTATATAGAAAACCCTAAGATAGAAAATAGAGCGTGTAAAAGGTAAATATATATATATACTTAAATCGGGCGAAACCAGCCCTATATATCTGAGTTATCCGCTTGCTACGCTTTTCGATTTAGACATAAATATACTATCTTAGAAACTTAACTTAATTTGCAATAATAGTAAGTACCTCTTTTCTTTTTTTAGAATTAAGTGCCATAGAGGTAAAACTATACTAAACTTGGTGTCTATTATTAAGGCGTTAAAAGCCCCTGTGCTCTTTTTCTTAAATAGGTATTTTAGGGATTAAATAATAGATCTAAAGTATCTAGAGCGTAGGGAATGCAATATAAGGTTTGTATAACTTTAAAAATGTTATAGCTGCTTTATATTAGTAGGCCGGGACCTTTATATAGGAGATCGCGATTGCTAAAGGCTTATGAGTAGGTGGCGTCCTATTAAGAAGGGGAATGGGGGAGCAAAGTAGTGTTCTAAGGATATGTTTTAGGTTTAGTTGGCAACAAATCCTAAGTTAGGATTTGCCGCTAACTAAACCTAAATTAGACTTCTTCTATAAGAGACAAAGCCTCTACTAATAGAAGGGTTCCTACAAAACCTCTAAGTTATATGCTACTATGTTCATTCTTAACAACATATAAGCTTACGTCTGCTTTACCGTGGTCTTCCAGTCCCTTAAGGTAATTAGGGTATATTTCCGTATCCTCTTATATATTGCCCTTCACCTCCAAGTATAGAGTAATGTATTTATATTAACCTAAATTGGGTTTCCTTACCACCATCTTATTTAAGGACTTGTGGGAGTATAAAGAACAACCTAAAGAAGGTCTTCTACTTAAGGAGGCAACAGAAGCTAGTGTTAAAAATATAGCGCGGTACTACTACTATAAGACTATACGCACGGGTGGTAAGGTGGACAATGTCCCTAATAACGTGCGGAAGGGATTAAGTAACACTATTGGCTAGAATCTCTATAGCTCCTTCCTAATAGCTCTATAGGTTAGCAAGGTAGTAAGAAGACTAGGTAGCAAAAAGAATTTATTTACAAAATCCTAGCGTAGCTATATGTATTATTGATGAGGATATCACGCGCAATAAAGGTCGGTTAAATAGTGAGTCTATATTGCAGAGACTAGGGCCATATAGTTTGGATTAGATTGTCAACAGGTACCCTCCTCTCGCATTTAAGTTATATAGCAATATTCGCATATAAATCTATGGCGGTCAAGCCAATATGGACTTTAATACCTCTAAGAAACAAGCATTTACTAATCATTGTCACCTACCACATGCGTGCATTTCTAATATAGATGTTTTGACAACAGACCTCTTCCTTTCTACATTTAATCTGCAGGATAATATACTTCTAATATTATGCAATATCTCAGCAACTTATTAGTGCCTATTAGTTAAAAAGTCTATTAAGATATATATATGCTAAAGTTAGCTAACCCGTATGCAAGCTATTTATAGAACTACCCTAAAAGGTGACTTTTAGGTTCTTAAGGGAGCGGCATTTCTTAACCTTTCTTTGTTTCGCCTTTTTAAAAAATATAAAACAATCTTTATAGATAACTATCGTTCTTTACACAAATACAGCTAGGCTGTTTGCGCTGTAAAGATAGTAAGTTCAGCCACTTATCTAGTGGATTATTTTCTAACTTTAACTTCTTTCACTTTTTAAGTTTACTTTTACCAACTATAAGCTTATCTAAGTCATAAGTAAGAAGTTTAAGGAACAATGCAAGGAATATAATTTCTACCTATTATCCGTTAACCCTATAGGATAGGATGTGTATTGGGTTGTAATTTGGTGCAACCTACTTAATAGATTTAAGAAACACTTTAAAACAGAAAAAGATAACGATTTTAATCCTTACAATATTACGGAACGACCTAAAGTCGCAAAAGCGTTTATGTGCAAATGTTATATAATCTCCTTAAGAAAGACGTAAGAAGTCTATTTATATTATCGATATTAAGTAGCTATTAACAAGGTCTGTATACTTGTCCTTCCTAAAGGTCTAAGGGAAGTTATAAAGGAATGGGCTTTACATGGGCCAGGAAACACTATTTAGCATATATTTTAATAGATAGAAATTACTTTTAGAATTAATGTCCAATAGGTAGCGTACAAAATGGTATATATTTGCGAAATTCGTATTTATAAGGCTGTAGTAAAAGATATACAGCGAATTGCTCTGGTGAAAATAGGAGCATTTTAATATTCCCCAGTGTTCTAGATAGAAAGGCCAGGATTTAAGAAATTTCCAAACAATACACTCGATTTGTTTAGCCTCGATACTATTAATAAATTTGAAAATAATAAAACTAGAATCTTTGTATTAGACGACTTATATAATCCTAAAAAAGTTAAGCAGATCCCTAAGGCTACTTAGAAAGAAGGCGTAGGCAATACGGCTATTATTGGTGTTATTAGCATTATAGTGTTAGATTCTAGAGAACTATCTAGTTAGGAGAAAGGTGGGTATTTACCTTCAGCTAAATATAGTTCTATAGTAATGGAGAAATCTAGACAGGCTCTAATCCCTTAGGAAAGACTTGCGTAATAAAGGCCGAGACAAAGATATAGATGCTTTATAGTTATATAAAGAGCAAACTAATCTCGTAAAAGAAGAGTATAGGTTCTCTATCTTAATTTATAATTCAAGCTAATTCAAGCTAGGTGTTTTAAGGGTTACAAAATTAGAGTAAAGAATATTGCGGTGTTTCCAGCTTATTAGGGCTGTGGCTATAGGACATTACTTTTAAATGTGGCCTAATAACAGGCAGATACTTCCAGTGCTAAAATGGCTACTTCTATTATACTAAAGAGCAGGAATATTTTTAAGAACACTGGGTTTAATATTAAAAACTTACTAGTAAAATATAGAGAGTCTTTATTTAATATAGGAGGCCGTCGAAACCGGACTCTGCACCTATACGTGGTGACGGCTACGAACTTAGGTCTTTGAAGTTCAGATCCAGAGCCAACGCAGAGACGTCGCACAGCGTGCGGACAGGACCTGGTGGTAGTTATAGGCGTTAAGGGCGGTGGTGAAAAATTTTCGGATGGTGAGATCTTGAAAACCACCACTGTTGGCCCTCTATAATACGACTACTACTACGCTATTCTCCTATCTAGGGCACCTGTACGATCCAACATGGATGGATAGTACTCGATAACATTCCCTAACCCCTAATTAAAAGCATCGACGACCTTATATCGACAAATGAGTGAACGCGCGAATAAACGAACGAATGAGCAAATATACGGCCCCTCCTAACCCCCAGGGCGATCGCCCGCGGAGTATACAGTTACTTGCCATTTTACTGCCGTAATACTGCTAGCAGCCTGGATTACGACCTACAGTTTTCCTTGTCTTCTTTTAACGGAGTGGTGACCCTTTAAAAGGGCCTAGCTAGGGCCTAGGCATAAAAGATACCCAATACAATATATCCCACTGCTTGGTATTACGGTGGTTAGAACGGATGAATCCCCCTTACGCCTTCGATGGCTCTAGGGGGGGGGAGGCAAGGCGTATATAGCAATGGCAATGGTTAACAAGAGATAGCATATAGGGGATGGTTAAGATATAGGAGAAGCAACAAATACACGGCGATCGATCGGCAAGGCCTAGCTAGGACGTAGTGAACCCTAGCTTTGGATAAGCTGGAGAAGGAAGTAGTGGTTCTTAAGGAGTTCAAACCATCTAAGGAGGAGGACGTGCTGTAGGCCCGCAGGGCCGTAGCTACGTACAAACATGGTAAATTGGGGTTTTTTATCCTACTGAGGCTGCTCATAGGGTTTTTCCTCCCCTAACTGCAGGGGTTTTCTTCCTGTAAATATATAAGTTTTCCCCCCTGTGCGGAGTAGTCTGCGTGGGCTAGTAGGATCCGTATTAGACGTTAATTAAAGAGTTACTACTATTTAACATAGGACTCAGCGTCTATACGCCTTAATAGGTTAAATAGGGATTTAAGACTCCTTTCTAGAGTGTCTTTCTAGCTATATATAAACGGGTTCACTAAAATACTTCTACTTTAATTCCCTTATACCTTCTAGTTTATTTAGTATATTTAAGAGGCGCTTTTGCTATAGTTGCTTTGCCTTAATCTCTCCTGCTTAAACCTCTATACTATGGTTTTTATTTAGGTAGGCATATATAGGTATTAAAGAGGCAGAGTCCTATTCGCATATTAAATAGGACTAGATTTAATTCTTGCCATTATAAATAGGACCCAAATCGTCGTATTAAGGGATAGGGCTGTTTACTTATAAATTTCTTTAAGTATGTGCAAGGGGGCTTTGGGTTATTGTAAAGTTTATAGAGGTCTTTATCTAGGAACTTCTTTAATATTTTTAAGTCTGGCCTTATATATTTCTTTTATTTCTAGGTTTGGTATTTTTATAATATTTGCATATACTTTTAAAAGCGCATAAGCAGTCTTTAGTAGTGGGTGAATTAGTAGGAAAAAGAGGAGCTTAATACCCAAAAAAGTTTAGGATGTCTACCTCGCGGGCTATAGCGATATTAGGAGTAAGTACTTAACAATATCGTTAAAATTCATATTTATTGTAATATTACACTAGAAAAGATTTAATTAAGGGGTGTAAATCGTAATATATAAGGAGATTTGACCGTATTAGGCAAAGGGCGTAGACTCGTTACGCTCTTACAGTATATTACTATGCCTATTTTGGGGTACTAGCGTTAAGGAGCTAAGATGGCTCCTTAGTACCCGGCATAAGGTTTTAAATTTAGTATATAGTTAAAAGGTATAACTTTATAGCTGCTACAATATATTTAATAGACTAATTAAATAGAAAAGCTACCAGAATTTAATAAAGCTACTATTAAGGGATTCGTTTTAGTATGTAAGGCAAATATAAGTATATTAGGCGTGGCAAGGATATAATTTATATGGCGAACTTACTAAAAGTCGATTTTATATGTGCATGACTTACCTCTACGGCTCTGAAAAAAGAGGCCGAAATAAGGCATATATGCATTACCTCTCATAACACCAAATCTTATGCTTTAAAACACTAAATATTATATACAAATACAACTTAATACCAGATTATCTGCCTATCTGCCCTCTTATACTTATGCAAGCGCAATTAAGGTACTAAGCGGTTGCTTTAGCAGCAAAAACACTAGCATAGGACGGAGTATCTAGGTGTCTGTTTTCCCCAGCTCTATAAACCACTTCTAGTGGTAGGGTAAAGTGCTTGGCCTAGGATTTGCGACATCTAGGTTCCTTTTAAATGCGAGCCATAATTTAGGCTTTTAACGGGCAAATTTGGTATTAATTTGGTGGTATTATAGTATTTTGTTTTAAAATCAGAGGTTGTTTTAATAGCGTACGCATGGTACCTCATTTCGGCCTTTTTTTTCAAAGCCGTAGAGCTTGCTTAGAATAATTTGATTTTCACAGCACTTTTGCAAACCACTATAATGGAGGATGCCGCACCTGCTTTATAAGCTCGGTTAGTGCGTGGGTTTGTTAGTATTATAAGTGCACTTAGGAATACCTAGGTATGTGGCATATCTATTATATATAGATCAGCCTCGTTCTTTAAAACCTTTAATTAGGGCTTTATCAAAGGGGTATATGCCTTTAATGTGCGTCTAGACAGTAGTGCTAGCACCATACGGTTTACTCAAAGTTTTTATTTAAACCTTGCCGCGAAGTAGCTCTGTAAGTCCAGGTTTAGAGTGCCCTTTGCAGTCTTATTTAACTTTTTTATCAAGAGCGTTAGAAAATATAAAAATTGCTAACTTTAGGAAATGGCAGGTTCTTCACTTTTAGGCTTTATTCTAAGACGGCTATAGCTTGTCTACTACTTTTTAGAAAGAAGACTGATCAAAGCAGAACTATAAACCCTAGTAATAAATCGAAAGAGCCCTAGATTAGTGAGAGTTCAAACACTAAGGTTATATTTACCCTAAGCAAGAAAATTCAAAATTAGGAACAAAATAGTAAATACTCTACTTCTTAGAAAATCCCCGTAAGCATTCTAAAGAACTTTAGGTTTAGCTGCTACTTTTCTAAAGTTCTAGATTGTTCTGCTTTTATTATAAAAGGGACATAAATTTAAGGACAATAGCTAATTTGATAAGATTAAATATAAGCAAAATCAGTTATCCTATTTAAGGGTCAAATATCTTAATATTAATATATCTTAGCCAACTAGCATGCCAAAGGGTATCTAAGGCTTGCAGCGTTTTATAACAGCGATCCTAATTTCTATGTATTCTAACGGTTTAGAATGCTCTAAAACCAACTTCTATTATATAGACAATATAAGCTAGTAGTTTTAGAAAAACGTCTGTTTAATATAGATAGTACCAATAGCAAAAAAAACAAGTATAGAATTTAGTCAATACGTAGAGATAAGGCAGATAAGCAATTAGAAAGGGGAAAACTTATTAATAAAATTAACTGCAAGCTTAAGCAACATGGTAAGTAATTCAATACTATAAAAATCAGAAAATTAGCATTACTTACATTTATAGATAAGCTTTTAGACCATAAACGGAATTTAATATTACTAAAAAAGCCAAAAACTCTTACATATTATAATATTATTAATTACTATTAGGATGAGAAGCTAATAGTAAAGTTAGAAACAGAGTTCCTTAACTTAGTAGATAATTTTGTTATTTTATCTAAAGATTAAGATTTAACTTTCCACTCGGCCCTTAAAAGATTTATTGGAAAGTCTTGTATAAAACCGCTAAAGATAAGATTCTCCAACACTAAACAGCTAAGGGTGTCGCCAATCTTACTAGAACATATTTTTAACTTCTAAAACCTTAGCAAAAACCAATAATCCTATTATTAGGCTTCTAGATAAGACAAAGCTAAACTACCTTATAATAGCCATAGCGGCAGTAGTTTTAGCTATTTTACTTATAATTCCAATCTGTCTCCTTTTTAGGCTTATACTTAGCAAGAGAATCAAGCTAGCTATTATACTACTTTTTTCCTTTCCCTTTAATGCTGTTATATCCTACCGAACAAAGCTAGATAACTATTAGTTATTTATAGCAACTGCAATATAAGCCCTCTCCAGAGCTATATCTATTTTCTCCTTAGTATTCTAAAACGAGATTAATTAAATCCATTTTAGGTATTATATGGTGCTTATTACATTCTTGACCAACCTTATAAGTAATTTACATTTTAGCTAGCTATACGCCTTTATAAGGCGGCCAAAACTAAAAATAGACGTAATCCTATTATATGAATGAACAAGGAACCCCTATTACATAGATTAGGGCCAAAATTTCATGGCCTACTGGGAGGCAGCTAGCATAAAGATAGATAGGGAGAGGACGATATTTCTTAGTAACTAGTCTTCTAATTTATAGGAAAGTTAAGTATATACAGTATTGAAGTCTATATTGTTATCCTTCCCAAATAGCAGCTAAACCACTAGCATGTTATACCAGCCCTCCGCCTACCACAATAACGTTTCACCATATTTATCCTTAGATTTTATGTTAACGCGGCCAAGGCTTTAGGGGGCGTTTTTTTACTCTGTTTAAACTACTACGACTTTTAATATTACAAGTACTAAGGCCGCTTTCAGCAATATAACCCTAAGATAAATAACAATGCTATAGAACGAAATAAGAGAGATATTATAGCTCCTTAAAAAAGGATCTAGAGCAGCCTTATTATATACTCTAAGAATAATTACCATAAATAGTATAGATATATGCGCTTTTAGGCGATTATATAGAGGCCTAACCCCCTCTTTCTTTAAGAAGCATATAACTTGTTTAGTAAGTTATAGCTGCTCCGTCTAGTCTTAAGTCCTTACTAAAGTTAGTATAGTTATAGCAGCCTCAGCTGGTGGCTCTATAAGTTTACGTCAAACTATACTGCATAGTTTAAGGGAGCAAGGTATTGTCTATAGAGTCATTAATGCCTAACTCCAATAGGTCAATCCGCCTCTTTACTAAGCCCGTCTGCCTATATTACCTTTATTAGTCAAGTTGATTAGGAGGCGAAGATTGCGTCTTCCGGATCGTACTGTCTGGGTTTATCTATCCCAAAATCTGCGCCATATTCGGCGTGGCGTCTTGTCTTAGCTAAGAGATGCATTACGTTTTCTTAATCACTTTACTGGTAGATAGGAAAGCTGTATAGAAAATTTATTACTAAATTGGGAAATTTTACGCCATTTACTTAAAAGGAAAAGTAAAGGCTAAAGACAGGAGCGAGGAGGTTTAGGGGATTGTATAGACCCTAAAAATAGAATACCTAATTTTAGGTGCTTAAAATATCTAAAATTAGGACCCTCTTAGAAGCTATTAAAAATAGCCCTTTATTTACACCTAAAACTAAATACTCAATTTTTAGAGCCTACTTAATCCCCCTCTTTCTTTCTCCCTAAGTCTAGGTAGTAGCCTTAAATACAACTTATATAAAACGGCGTAGGGCACCTTATTAAAGTGTAAGCTAGTAAGGCTTAGCAAAGCGTGCCAACTAATTAAAAGCCGAGAAGCTAAGGACAAAAATAAATCCTAGCAATTCGCTTATGCGGTTCCATTCCCCTAGGGGTTTATTCTCCTAAAACTTTATTTCCCTAGGGCTTCCTCTTACCTTAGCCTCTAAGCTCGCTTAGATCTGCCTTTATATACAGGGTAAACCAAAAGCATAAATTATACTTTTAGTTTACTGCTAGTATAATATCTATTATATATATCTAAGCATGTATTAAACCTTAGTGGGAGATAGGAAAGCAAGATCTTTGGTAAACCGGTTGTTAAAAAATCTACCTCTAAAAATAGATGCTTTGCGCCTTATATTAAGGGTTTAGAAAGTCTAAGAATAGAAAAAGCTTATATTACTATTTTACGTCTATTGATCTTAAAGACGCTGTTCCGGTCTACGCTGGCTTATATTTGCTATCCTTAGCCTTAGGTAGGGTTAGACTACTTTACTAATCCCCCAAATGTCTTTCTAGAAATAATTTACCTCTCTCTATCTCTATTTAAGGGAACTCTTCCGCTAAGGTAATTAAGTATATCTTATTCCTTATTAAGGTGGGTATATACTTACTAGGATAAGCTAATAGAACTAAAGGATGCCGTGGAGTAGTAAAGGGGTTAGTAAAGGAATTGGCCGGTATAGTGTATGGGTATAAATATATTGGGAATATAATGTCACAGTGCTGCAATGAAGTAGACTGAATAACTACGTTGTAGTATAAAGAGGGGAAGAAGGTGGAAAGGGGGTATTGTATATAAATAGTAGGGCCGGCCGCCAAGTCGCTAGTGGTGGGCCAGCCAACAGTAGGGAACAGTACGAGATAGTATAAAACAGTATGCGTTAGGTTAGTGCTGTGACAGTACTCCTCTCCCCCAGATGGTTTGGTCCCTAAACCGAACAGATAACTTAAAAATAGGCAGTATACGGGGTTGCCTATTTTCTACCATAAAGATGTTAGTTCCGCTTACCGCCCTTAACTAAGCCAATGGCGATTTTCCATGCCGGGCATAGAAAATCCTGATTGGTTAGTTCAGTAAGTAAGGTTGGTAGAACTCCACACTACCACCTAAACCGGTCCGTGTGGCGTTTCTTGGCAAGAATTTAGCCAATTAGACAACTTTAACCGCTGGTTAAAGTTCTATAACATCTTAACCACCACAAATTTTAATGCGGTGGTCGGCCGTAACCTTAGCGTGACTTTTCCTTATCTTGTGCCCAGTCTGGGGGTCCTAGCTTCTCAAGGTATTGCTTATAGAAGCGCTATACAGCTTATTTATAACCCTTTAGGTCTTCCTCTAGCTGCTAGGTTGTATCCTTATAATATTTCCATTTAATCTTATAAGTTAGGCCCTAGGGGTCTTCGTTGTGTATATTAAGGATTTTTTTAAACTCCTATTTATCTTCTATGTTGCCGTTGTTATCTCTCTTTGCCACTCGTCCTTGTATATTACGGCGCTCTGCAGTATTAATATTTGCTTGGCCAGGGATCTCTTTAGCAGCCTAGAGGCGGACCTTAGATATATAAAAGGATTTATTTACTTAGATATGGTCCGGGAGGTCTACTATGACTGCCCCTTGGTATACTGCGAGTACGGGGTATAGGCCGTCCTATTTGTTGTCCTATTTCTTCTTAGGTCTATTTATCTTTATATTTTCTAAACTAACTATAACTATGTTACCTTTATAGAATAACGCGCTCTTATCCCTACGGGTATTAGCATTGTCTTTATAGCGTTACTGTAAAATCTAGGCTAGGGCCTTAAGCTATATTAATATCCGCTTAAAGCAGTTGGCTATAGAGTTTGCGCGGAAGAACTTCTTCTTTGCTTATACTGATAGTGTCAGTGGGTAGGGGCCAGCAGGCTCGATTTTGAGGCGAGGGTTAAAGCCATAGTTTGCAAAAAATAGGGAGATGCCTGTGCTTTTATTGACTTGGTTATTTGTAGCAAACTTAGTAAGCGGTAGGTAGTTAACCCAGTTATCCTATATAAAGCTAACAAAAGCACAAAGGTATTTATTTATGGCGGCGTTAATAATTTTGGTTTAGCCGTCTGTTTCTAGGTGCCAGGCTAAGCTTAGTTATAAGGTTGTCTTAAGGCGTTCACTTAGTTGTCGCTAGAAGTCGCTAATAAATTATATACCGCGATTAGAGATAATCGTGCTTAGTACACTATAGAGCTTATATATGTTGTTAATAAAGCTATTAACTAGCTCCTTTGTTAAGAGTCCTATTACTAAAACGAGGTGTTGCATTTTAGTTAGGCGGTCTATAATAACAAGGATATATTCGTATGCCTTGCTATGGCGTTGGTATACTAGCAGCGTTGTAATATAGTTAATTAAGATATCGGTCTATGGGCGGGCAGGTAATTTTAGTAGCTTTAGAAAACCGGGTGGGGCAGAATAGGGGGTCTTAGTGCGAAAGCATAGGGCATAGTCTTTAACAAAGGTAGCCGTAAACTGGGAGATTCCTAGCTACCAATATGTTTGGTTTAAGAGGTTAAGAGTTTTAACCTGGCCAGGGTGACCAGCGGGGCCGCTACTATAAGAGCAATGGGTAACTTCTAGGCGGAGGTCTAGGGCGTTAGGGATAAAGAGATGTTGGCGGAAGTAGATCTGTCCGTTAATAATACTACATTCTGACTTATCGCAACGAAGTAATTTCCTGATCTTCTTTAGCCAACGGCGAGCTTTCCAATTATATAGGGCTACTACTATATCTTTTGCGAGTTCGTTCTCCTGGTATTTTAGCTAGATTAACTTATCCAGTGACTTTTCGGCTATTTTAGGGTCTAGAGCGGCTACGAACTTTACGTTATTAGAGTTATAGGACTTATATAGTAATTCTTCTAAGATTATAGGGTTAACTTTCTGGGGCGGTATAACGACTTAGGCTTAGTGGCGGAGGTGTTTATTATTAGCGTCCTTAGGCCTCATTCCTGGTAGCCGGCTTAGGGCGTTAGGGAGCATAGCTTTGCTGCTAGGTCTATATATAATTACAAAGTTAAACTATAAAAGGAACTCTGCCTACTAGACTTGGCACTAGTTCAGCTGCTTGGTAGTTATAAACGTCTATAAGTTTTTATAGTTGGTGATGATTTTAAACAGCTCCTTAGTCCCTTATAGCTTAGGACGCTATTCCTCTAAAGCCTTAATAATAGCTAGGAGTTCTTTATTATAGATCTTATAGTTATATTTTAGCGCGGAGTGCTTTGTGGAGAAGAATATGACCGGTCTTAATTTTCCGTTGTTGTTGTATTGGGAAAGGACTCCGCCAGAAGCCTAATTTAATACATCTGTCTCTACCACTGTTTTCTTTGTGTAGTTATAGTATGCTAGTATTAGTGCTGAAGTAAAGGCTCCCTTAAGGGCCTTAAATGATTTAGCTTGTTCTGGTCCCTATAGCCATCCAATATCCTTCTTTAGGAGTTTTATTATAGGTATAGTAATAGTAGAGTAGCCTTGGATAAATTGTTGGTAGAAGTTCGCGAAGCTGAGAAATTGTTATAGTTCTTTAATTAATGTCGGGTTCTTCTATTCCTGTAAGGCCTGTATCTTCTTAGGGTCTATGGTTATGCTATTAATTAAGATAATTAAGCCGAGGTATTTTATTTTAGTAGAGTAGAACTTAAACTTATTAATATTAATCTAAAGTCCAGCATTGCCGAGTCTTTGGATGACTTTATTTACATACTTAGTGTACTCAGCGCGTGTTTTAGAAAAGACAAGGACATTATTAAGGTAGGCAGTATAGTAGTCATTAAGGGCGTTATATAGAATATGGTTAATATAGTTCTAAAATGTAGCGGGTGCGTTATAGAGGCTAAATAGTATAACTAGCATCTTATAGAGTCCGAACCAGGTAATGAATGCTATAAGCTACTTATGGCCCTCTATAATCCGGATCTAGTTAAACACAGCAATTATATTAAGTTTAGTAAAGTACTTGGCGCTATAAAGTGTGTTAAGTGTCTTATGGATTAGTAGCAGTAGGTATTAATTCTTAATAGTGACTGTATTTAGGCCTTGGTAGTTATAGTAAATTTGTACACCGCCGCTAGGCTTAGCAGCGAGGAGGAGTAGTACGGCAGCTGGTAAAGTTAATTTGTGGATAAAACCCTTATCTAGTATCTTATCAATCCACTTCTTTATACACCTAAGTTCAGCAGGTAAGAGTGGTCTATTTTTATAGTATAGGGCCTAGTTTCCAGGGGTGATCTTAATTTTATAGTCCCATAATTAGTAAGGGGGCAGCTTATCTGCATTCTTAGGGAGGAAGTGCTTAATATATTTACTAAACTCCTTTGGTAGGCGTTGTAGAATGTCTTCGCGGGTTAATCCTAGTTTGCCTTTTAGGAATTTTTTAATATTAGTGTCAACTATCTTCCAACGTAAAAGCTTGGGTTTGGTTTTTAGATTTGTCTTAAAGAAGTTATAGAAATAAGGGGGGAGCACTTTATAGGCTTCCTTTATTGTATAGTCGCCTTCTACTAGCCGGCGGAAAGACCTTTCTAATAGGTTCGGTACTTCTATTAGGCCTATAGGCAGCTTTTTAAGTAGCTGTCGGTGCTTATCTTATTTAACCAGTTTTACTAGCTCCGCTATATAGATCCTTATCACCTTTACGTCTTTTTATTTATAGAACTGGGTAAAATTAACAGTATAGGTGTATTTAATATTATCTAGGTTAGGGCGTGTCTGGCTCTCCGGTGCTATAGCTAGGCTAGCACGGCTTAGTTAGCCTAGGGGGGCGGAAATAAGGCGGCGGCCCTATACAGTACACGCGGGAAACAGGTGTGAGGTTAGGCGTTGCGGTGGCGCGGTTTCTATTATCTGGGTTTTAGTAGTTTTATGGCCAGTCCTTACTGTAACACGAGCTGTAGTGTGCGCATATGGTATATAGCTTAGTTCTAGGTGTCGGGCTAGGCGGCTAGGGTTTAAACGGTGCCTAGGTTGGGGTTGGATTCTTAGTGGTAGTGGCGCGAAGCGGACCTTCTTTCTTAGTCTTGGTAGGGCTAGCTAGCCCATTATTTTGGTCTTAAGTGCTAGGTTAGTCTAGTCTTTCACTATCTTATTTCTTTGCAGCTATACAGGCTCCCCTTTATTAGGAACGTCTTCTACTATTAGGGCTTTGTATATAGTTCTAGGCACTAGGCTTAGTAGTGCTAAGTATTTATATAGGGCGTCCCTGCTAACGTCGGCTATTCCCCATGGGAGGTAGTGCCTAGAGTAATAGTCTAAGTTAAAGCGGATCTTAAGTTTCCTAAAGCTAGGACGGGGCTTGTGCTTCTAAAGCTAGGGCATACCTAGAATAATTGGGGTAGTAGGTGAGAGTTTAGTAACGAAAAAGAGCATGGCTTCAGTATAGAGGCCGATTGATATTTGGGCGGTGAAGTAGTCTATAATAAGCGAAGTTGGGATACTATCTGTGAGGCGCAGTGGCCTAGGTGCCAGCAGCTTCTTAGTTATAACGTTATACTTTCTTATAATAGACTCTATATTAGCAAATGCTATTGTAGTACTACCGGAGTCCACTAGGCTTACTGTATTAATATAAACTTAGGGGTATAGGTTACGTAATAAGGAGAGTTAGGTTTAAATAAGGATTAATTTCTTATTACTATTTGCTGATCTAAGATTAAGTGGTAGTTTACTAATAGAAAGGACTAATTAATCTAGTAACAGGGACCTAATCTTCTCGTCTTCCTTCTTATATGGTTTAGACCCTTGGGCGCAACTTAGTCTAAGGGTCTGCCTTTTAATAACTGGGGTATAGGGCTGTCTTGGTAGGGCGGTCTAGTGTCCATCTAGCTGGTAGTATTGGTCTCTGTTTTAGTTAGGGTATAGGAAGATAATACCTTATTAATAATGTGGCCGTGTTTATATTCGCTAGCGCGAAGTCGCTAATACTAGGCGTTGTTAACGGGTTGGGCTCCTATATAGGGTATGGTTTAGAGTAACTAAGCCGTAGGGTTAAAGGGGGGGGGTTGTCCACTACGGCTATAATAGGCTCCGCGGTCGCCGCGTCTATAATAGACTCTATAGTCGCCGCGTCCGCAGTTATTTATTCGCGTTATTTAACAGGGTGGCATTGGGACTGGGTTTGCTATCTTGGTAGGGTTATAGGCATCCTTCTAGTGGCCGGGTAGGCTATAGGCAAGGTATAGTCTATTATTAACGTGGAGCTTGCGCTCCATGTCTAAGATTCTATTAAGGTCTATAGGTTCTCCAGTTACTACTAGGGTTAGGGTTGATATAGGGGCAGGGGCTTAGGTAAGTAGGCAGTGGTTAGCATTCTTCTTAAGGTTGGCTTAGTGTGCATAGTTTGCAAGGTTCTTAGCAAACACATCTATCTACTTACTCCAACCTATATAGTCACTGTTATTAATTTTATAGGCCAGTCTAAGTACCAGCTCTTCCATCTTTAGAGAGATAAACTTTTAGAGTAGGTTTACCTTCTATTCGTCTGTCTTTTTGGCGCAGACTATTAGCTTATTAAGCTCTCCCTTCCAGGACTAGTAATTACGCTCACCTTAGGGGAAATGGTTAAGCTTGTTCTTTACAACCTAGGTTATGTTAAGGACCTTATAGTAGGCAGTAAGGTCTTTAAGCATATCTTCCTTAGTAGGCCATTTCCACACAGATATATTATTTGGGTTCTTATATATAAGCTCTAGGCCCTACTTAATAAACTTATAGGCCTTGTCCTCTAGTATATCTGAGATATAAAGGATCTGGGACTAAACTGTGTTAAAGTAGTCCTAGTCCTAGTCGAAGACTCCCTTAATCTTAATGTGCTAGGTCTTGAAATTAGCTTATCGTTCTAGTAGGGTGCCTTTTCCGCTAAATATTGGCGGGTCTTTAGATCTCCGTTTTTTCTGCTAGGTTACTACTGTTATTATAGGGGTTAATTGTTTTAGAATGGTAATAGTCTCTACCTAGGAGTTAATAGTTCCTATCTAGGAAGTAATAAGGGCACTAAGGTTTTTATTAGCTTTTTTGTTAGTGGTGTTTGTGTTATATATACACTATAGTCCTACTTTAATATTGTTAAAGAACTTATTGGTATAGTTAACAAGGGTAAGGTAAGCTTTACTAGGCTTAAAGGTTTTGGGGTATAGTAGGGAGCGGCGGATTGTCCATGCGATATTAGGGTATGTCTCTATAAATAGGTCTGCGAAAACGTCGCGGGGGTTCTAGGTTTCGGCCATTTCGGCGTTGTTAGTGTCGCCCATCTAGGCACTAGGTAAAAACTAAGGATTGTTCTAGGACTATACTGGGGACGTATTGGTTTTAGCAGAGGCGCGTGCAGGTTGCGATTGCTCTGGGGCAGAGGTCAATTGGCTAGGGTATAGGGAATTAGTGATTACGACAGGGCGCAAATTAAAGATACCACAAACTGTCACAGTGCTGCAATGAAGTAGACTAAATAACTACGTTATGGTATAAAGAGGGGAAGAAGGTGGAAAGGGGGTATTGTATACAAATAGTAGGGCCGGCCGCTAAGTCGCTAGTGGTGGGCCAGCCAACAGTAGGGAATAGTACGAGACAGTATAAAACAGTATGCGTTAGGTCAGTGCCGTGACATATAATATCTAGTATAGCCTAGCTGTAGTTATCTAGCTCCTCTATAGAGGATAATTTGTTAAGTCCTCCTAAATATTTAATTAATATATTTTCCTCGTTAACTTCTTACTCTTTATTGCCATTTCTAAAGTCTTAACCTTTGTAATTATAATTCTTATTCCTTTCTCCACATATACTATATAAATAAGCTCCGTTGCAACATGCTCTAAATCTCTAGCAAGTGGGGTAGATAGTTTATTTTTAGCTAGTATATTACCCTATATTTAAAGCAATAGGCTCTGTGTTAGGTTAAGAGCCGTTAATAGAAGTTTCTTTATGAGTTAAAGGGCATTACTAAGAAAGAAAGGATTTAGTAGAAGAGTTGGTAAACCTACTATCCATAAAATACCATATATCCATAGAATGTACCGCATTCTGCATTGGTTTTAGTAACTACCTTAGGCCCTTATCCAGTAGCACCAAAAGCTCTTAATTTGGATTTTGAGAATTTCGTAAACTACATTTCTTTATCTTATCTTTAGAGGCTCCTTTCTTTTTTAGCAAGCTTTAAAGCTCCTTATTCTCTTCTAATAGGTACTTATTATATCTTAATAAGCGTTATACAACATCCTAAATTTTCTTAGAGCGTTCCTGTTACGGGACTCACTCGTTCTCACATCTCTGCGCGTTTTGACGTTCTTGACCCGTGCTTACGTTCGTCCCGAGACACCTACGCACGTTCCCCTACAACCCCTATTTATACCCGTACCTGGCACATAAAGACTCTTCTTCTTTATCCAATGTCTTTGTATCAACCACGCATAGTTACGTGTACGTAGCCTTCTCAATTACTACCTCGTTTAGTGCATTGTATCCCAGCTCGTGCCTACTCCGTGACAGTTCCGCACCCTTTATTTCATATTTATTGACTTTTCTTTTAAGGTCTTTAACTAACTATTTCTGGCGTTGGCGACTACGGGCTTGGTTTCTACACTTACGTTCCAGTAATTTCTGTGGGCAAAACCCTGCATTAGATTATGTTAATTGACCAAACAGATATTTACCTTAGCTATCTCTGGCATGGTAGGTAATAAGGCATATATAAATACCAAAAATGGAATATCAAGGTTAGAAAATATTTATTGGGAGTTTATAAGACCAAGAGGGTACTTTATAAGGAAGAAGGAGAAGAACAGAGAAGTTAAAACCAAGGGGATAAGCCCTATTAACTCCCCATAGAATGCTGTAAGGGTTAAAATATTACGCGGAAGGCCGGCGCTATCTATTAGCGACTCAGTCAATCGAGGCACGAGCACGGCAAGAGGGACGCGCAAGCCTGTACAATTGGTAGTCTATAAACGAGGATCCAAAGCTAGAGAAAGGAAGGAGAAGAATAGCAGCGCCGCTTAATATTTTATGTGGTTCTCGAGTTACGTAACTCGCGTCTACCATAATCCATGTCTGCCAAGATCCACCGTTTTCTACTAGCGCCGTAATATTACCCCCCCCTCCGAAAAAGCCTACCCTCAGGCTTTGTATGTCCATATTATGTCCGTGGGGTATTCTTGTCTTTATGCTTAATAGGCAGCCTATTATCTTCGCTATACTAGCACTCTATCTACTTGTTAAGGTACTTTAGGGGTCCGGGTTCGTTAGGGTATTAATTATAGAATTCTTTAAGTCTCTAGGGGCAGCCTATAAAGTTCCATACAGGGTACTAGGTTAGGTCTGGATTGTAGCCTTTCTATTAGATATAGTATTGTAGCGTTCCTTGTACTAGTTTATAGGCTAGTATTTTATTAACTTCCTATTCGTCGTTGCTATTAACTTAAATTGGTAGGGGAGGCTTATTCTTTTATCTAGGTAGTAGGTTATTTGCAGCCTTCCATAGCTTATCCGGCGAAAAGATAGAATAGACTTTAATTAAGTCTGGGAGCTTAACCTTGTATAAGTTGCCTTCTTTATTAAGGATTTTATATAGTCCTGCCATCTTATAGTCTAGCTTATAGCTAGGCCGTTCTGTTTTTTAGTTCTTTATTATAACCTAGACCCTATTATCTATAGTAAAGTTAGGCTTATGCCTATGCTTATTTGCCTACTGTTTTATTAATCTCTAGGCCTTTTTTAGATTTATATAGGCTACTATCTAAGCTTCTTCTAAGCGTTTGGTATATTGCTAGGCTTCCTTATAAGATAGTTTTTCGCGTACGGTTTATAGCCCCTCTGGTCTTTCCTAGTTAAAGCTTATATAGGGTAAGTATCCTATTTCTAGCTAAATAGGTGCAAATCCCATAGAGTTATAGGGTAGGGTTGCCTGGGTGTAGTCTATTAGGGGTAGCAGTTCGCCCTAGTTATTTTAGAAGTAGTTAATAAAGGGCCAGAGCCTCTAGTCTAAGTATTAATTTATAATCTCTGTCTAACCGTCTATCTAGGGGTGGTATGCTGTGGAAAGCTTTAGCTTAATACTAAGGATCTAAGTAAACTTATTCTAGAAGGCCGATATAAACTGCGGCCTGCGATTAGATATAATAGTATTTAGTAGTCTATAAATTCGGTAGATATAATAGATATATAGTTGGGCTATCTCCTTGGCATTAATATCCTTGTAATAGGGGATTGAGAATGGGTGCTTACTAAAGCGGTTAACTAGGATTATTACTATATTATATCCGTTACGGTCCGTAGGCAGCTTGTGAAAGTCTATAGAGATATACTACTAGGGGCGTTCTGGTATTAGGAGTGGCTTTAATAGTCTAGTGGTTTTGTCCCGTGGAATTATAGACCTACGGCAGTTGTTATAGTTCCGTATATAGCGGTTAATATCTATAACCATTCTAGGCTAGTAGTAACGGTTACTAATAATTTTATAGGTCTTATTCTTTCTGGGGTGGGCCGTAGAGACCTAGGTATATGCTTTGGTGATAAGCCAGGTCCGTAAATTCTATTCCTTTACTACCACCAGCCGTTCCTAGTGCTTAAGCAGTCCATTTTTAAGGGACCATAGGCTAGTAGTATCCTTTACCTTTTCACGGTACTCCTGTAGAGAAGGGGCCGTATGGTTTACCTGTAGTAGTTTATTAATAAGGTTAAGTTCCATGGAGTTAATAGGATATATCTTAGCATCTAAAGGATCTGTATTTAGCTCTGCCTATATCTAGGGGTTAAGGTGCTCTAGTTATAGTAGTATCTAGGTCCGTAATAAGATCTTTATAGCTGCCTGGTTACCTAGGTCCTGTTTACACCTTATAAAAGCATCCGCACGGTCTGTAGCGCCTAGTCTATATATAATTAAGAAGTTAAACTAAGATAGGATATCTACCTAGCGTGCCTACCAGGCCGTAAGGGCCTTGGTTATTATGAAGTATTCTAGGGCCTTATAATCTAAAACTACCTTAATAGGCTTAGGGGTCCCCTCTAGCTGTGTACGCTATTGCTAAAAGCTAGAGATAATAGCTAGCATTTCTTTATTATGGATGTGGTAGTTTAGCTTAGTATCTATTATAGTCTTTAAATAGTATACAATAGGGTGCTATTCTCCGTTCGGTTGCTTCTGGGAGAAAACGCTGGCTATTATACTATTTAAGGTATTAGTTTCTAGCATCAAGGGCCGTTCTAGGTTAAAGTGGGCAAGTAGGGGAGTTAATACTAGCCGTTTTTTAAGCTTATTAAAGGCCTGCATATATATAGCGTTAAAGTAGAATAGCTAGTCTTTCCTAGTAAGGCGGTTAAGAGGCTAGGCAATTCTGCTATAGTTCTTAATAAAGCGTTAGTAGAAGTTATAGAAACCTAAAAATAATTGCACCCCTTTTATAGTCTGTAGGGGTGTCTACTGGTTAATTACGGCCGTTTTCTCTAGGTTGGCCTTAATTCTATCCGTACTAATAATAAAACCTAGGTACTTTATATGCTTAACACTGAATTCCGATTTCCTAATATTGGCCTAAAGACTAGCCTCGCGGAGCTATTGTAGGACTTTATAGATATGCTTTTTGTGTTCTAACTTATTCTTAGAGTAGATTATAATGTTATTTAGGTAGGCCGTATAGAAGTTGTTAAGGTAGTTAAAGAGTATATTATTTATATATTGCTGGTACGTAGCCGGTCCGTTAGTTAGTCTAAAAGGAAGTACTTTATATTTATATGTTCTGTAATAGTTCCGAAATATAGTAAGATTTTTTAATTTAGGGTCTATTCTAATCCGGTAAAAGGCCTGATAGATATTAAGCTTAGTAAAGATCTTAGCTCTACTTATTTGGGTTAAAGTCTTATTAAGTAAGGGTAGTGGGTAGCGGTCCTTGCGGGTTATGTTATTTAGTTTATAGTAGTTAATGCAGAAACAAAGTCCTCTATTTGGCTTTTTAGTAAAGAGAATAGGCGAGTTAAAAGGGGCTTAACTGGGTTTAATGAAGCCCTTATTTAGGTTATTAATAAGATACTGCTTTATAGCCTATAATTTGGCAGTAGACTGCTAATAAAGGGGGCTATAGCTAAGTATGTCTTCCTTATCTGGCTCAATCTTAATCTTGTAGTTATATGGTTGGTAAGGCGGGAGTATATCTAATACTGCCTTAGAGAATACGTCCTTGAATTTCTAGTATTGATGGGGTAGTTTCTGTTCTACTAGCTCCTTGTTTATAAGCTTGCCTTCCTATTTACTAAACTTATTTTCCTTTTTCTTAATTATTTAATCAATTTTATATAAGCTAGTGGTAAAGGTAATGGTATTAGGTTGAACCAAGTTCTAATAGAATCCTACGGCGCTAATATAGCAGATATTAACTGGTGGGAGGTCCGTAGGTTTCTTTACAGACTGTTATTGGGCTGTATTTTGCGGCCTAGGGTTTATAATCTTTCTTAGCTTCTATTCTATCTTCTGCAAGTTATTCCTCCGGTCTATATGTTTAGTATAGTATCTAATGCTCCTTGCTATCCTTTGTGGCTGTATAGGGCCTAAGTTCCCTATAGGGAGCTCTACTAGCTTTTTACTAACTTTTTTAATCTCTGGTGTGGGTGGCATAATATAGGTAGTCTGGGGGCGGCGTAGTATATAGGTCCGTTGTGGGTTAAGCTGTATGTTCTTTTTAAAAGCCTAGTCCCTATGTATAGCATTGGCCTGGTAAACGGTGTCTATCTATAGCCGTATAAGGTTTTCTATTATAATGCTAATTTCCTTTATAAAAGAGGGTGTTGGGGGTAGGGTTTTGGGCTAGATAAGCTGTCTACTCTATATATTAAGCTATAAGCCTAAATAGGCTAGCTATTTTCTTCTTAAGATTATATCGTGGCTTCCTAGGTCCGTAATAAGAAAGGGGATATTATACTACCTTTGTCCGTCTACACGGAGGTAAATCCGCAAGATAGTTATAATAGGTAGTCCTATCCGTCTATTATACCCATAAATAGGAATTGGTTTGGGCGGTTCTTTAAGGGATATATTTAAAAAGTTAGCCAGCCTTATAGTATACTAGGTGTCTATTAAGGTAAAGGTATTTGCTCTAGAGTTAGCTAAAGTAGAGGTTAAAACTTAATATCTATTACAGAATAAGGTATAAGGGATAGTATAGCTTTTTCTACTAACTAGCTGACCTAGATTAATATATAATATGTTAATCCCTTTTAACCCTAGAGAGGAGTCTTCCTCTAGGGTTTTTCTTTTTCTGACTTCATATTATTCTCCTAAATTAATAGAACCTTACCCGTTTTTGCCTTTGTCTGGCAATTCTTTGCAAAGTGGTCTTTCTAGCTATATAAGAAGTAAGCTCCTTGATTGCTAAGGGCCTGTTTATAGGGGTTGTTATATGTAGGCTAAGTGTGCGCTAGACCCGTAATAGGACTAGCTGCATAGCTAGCTGCTAAATTAGCGGCGGGCTATATAGCTAGTGCTATAGGAGTTATAGATCGTGCTAGGGTGTTATAGACCATTTATAAAGTGCTTATAGTCTAGTTTGGAGAGTTTTTAGCTTTATACCGCTTAAATCGTGCCTTAATTTAATAGAGGCCTTAGTTAATAGCTAGGTAGTAATCTATAAGTACCTTTAGCGTCTATACAGTAGTAAAAACTGGTAGTATGGCATGCTGTAGGTCTAGGGTAAGCTTGTTAAAGAGGTCTAGCATTAGGTCTTTATAGGGAATTTAGGCTTAGCCAGCTAGGTATAGAAAGCGGGTCTAGAAGGCTAAAAAGGTCTCCATTGTCTTTATATTAAGAGCTTTATAATTAAGGCGGGCGTTTTGTGTCTTAAAGGGGTCCTTATAAATGGAAGACAGGTAGTCAACCATCTCTTCTTTAGAGAGGAAGGGGTCTGCTAAGTTCTAGGCGTATCGCGGACGTAGATACGTCTATGCGTCCCCACCAGTACGGCCAAAGACGTAGGCCATTTTAGCTTAGGTAGTAGGGAAGTGGTCTATATTAACTTTAAGCTTATTTTATAGTTAAAGCTTCTAATTGTTAAATATAGGGTTAGTTCCGTCTGTAAGTAATAGGGGGTCCGCAACCTTCGCGGACCATAATAGTGCTAATGCTATATATTAGGCTAGGGTCTTAAGGACTATAGTAAGTCTCTAGGTGTCTAATAACTCCTCGCTAGGTATAGGGGTGTCTCTGGTTTTAAGCAGCTCTTAAAGCCATTTAATTTCGGCATTAGCTGCTACGAGCTCTTCCTAGGGGGTTAAGACGGCGACTATTTTACTATTAGAGGTATTTATAGGTCCTACAGCAGCTTTGCTAGCTGCTGTATTTCTTGGCATGGTGGTAGGGGTATTAGGTAATTTCTAGTGTTTATTTATTTTTTAGGGGTTCTGGTCTGTGCGTATCCTATTCTTAGGTTTTGTGTTCTGTTTATATTCTTTTGGTTTTTAGGGGTCTGTCCTGTCCTTATAGTCCTGGTAATGTCCTTAGGGTCCTATTCTATGTCCTTTATAGATATATTTAAGTTCCTTCTTAGGAAGAAAGAGTAGTTGAGCTTTGGATAATATTAGCAACTCAGTTAATTAAGGCATAAGCATGGCAAGAGGGACGCGCAAGCCTGTATAATTGGTAGTCTATAAACGAGGATCCAAAGCTAGAGAAAGGAAGGAGAAGAATAGCAGCGCCGCTCGATATTTTATGCGGTCCTCGAGTCACGTGACTCGCGTCTACCATAATCCACATCTGCCAAGATCCACCGTTTTCCACCAGCGCCGTAATACTATCTATCCTTAATCTCCTGTAGATCTATTAGGGTGCAGTCCTAAAAAAGTAGAATAATATTAACCAATAAAATATATCCTATTTGGCTTCGCTAGGAAGACTGGTCTTTTTAAGTCAATTAGGCATTAATAAATGGGCTATAATCTAGGTATCCGATACATGGTAGAGACAGAAAGAAATAATACTAGCGTTTATGGCTTGATTAAGGTTAAATCCCTAATTAGACGTATTAATTTAAATTAAGATGGCTGGCTAGATCCAAGAGTAAGGAGCTCTCTATTATATCTAAATTCAACCTTATCTAACAGCAAGTGTAATTATAGGCTAAGCCAGCTAACCCTTCCCCTTTTTATACATATTAAAAGCAAGCTACTATTCTACTGAAACACCTAATACCCTATCCAATCTACTAGACAAGCTATAATTAGTAAATATTATAGCTGCAGGGAACGCAAGGATGTAAAGGCGCGCTTGCGGTTAATACGCCACGTTAGGAATAGACAATGGTGTTTTCCTTATAGTTATAACTAGGCTATAGATGCGGTAAAGAGGAGTGTCCCTCCCTGTGGCATAAGTATAGTGCTATAATAAACTAATATAATAAAATCTAACTGGTTTATAAGCATAAAGATTTGGTTATAATTGCATACTAAAATATAATACTAAACAATCTACATAATAGACACCATAACTAATTATATCGCGGTTTTCCAAAATCTAATCTCCTTTATGCTATACTCTTTAATATATATATACAACTCAAGTTTATACAAATTTAATTGCCGCTGTAGTTAAATTAGTAGAGACACTATATAGTAGATCAGTTAACACACCTAGTGGTAGCTAATTAGAAAATACTAATTTATACAACTATACTTGTATCTACTCAACAGCAAGACCTAAAGCTGGTATAGGGGGGCACTTTTCTAGGCCTTTAGCAATAATATAAGGACAAGTTCCTTTAACCACTAATAAAGCAAATTTTATTAACAAAGATAGTAAGACCTACTAAGGTAGAAGGGAAAGCCCAGCGGGGCGAAGCCTTAAGGCGGCAAGAGTATAGATATAGGCAATAAATACTATATAGAAAAGCCTAAGGTAGAAAATAGAGCATATAGAAGGCAAATGTACATATATACTTAAATCGGGCGAAACCAGCCCTGTATATCCAAGTCATCTACTTACTACGCCTTTTGATTTAGATATAGAGGTGCTATCTTAGAAACTTAAGTTAATTTGCAATAATAGTAAGTACCTCTTTCCTTTTCTTAGAATTAAGTGCTATAGAGGTAAAACTGTGCTAAACTTAGTGTCTATTATTAAGGCGTTAAAAGCCCCTATACTCTTTTTCTTAAATAGGCATCTTAAGGATTAAATAATTAATCTAAAGTATATAGAGCGTGGGGAATGCAATGCGAGGTTTATATAACTCTAAGAATATTATAGCCGCTTTATATTAGTAGGCCGGGACCTTTTTATAGGATATCGCCAAAGGCTTATAGGTACTGCAGTGGCGTCCTATTAAGGAGGGGAATAGAGAAGTAAAGTGGTGTTCTAAGGATATGTTTTGGGTTTAGTTGGCGACAAATCCTAACTTGGGATTTGTCGCCAACTAAACCTAAATTAGAACTTCTTCTATAAGAGAAAAAGCCCCCACTAATAGAAGGGCTTCTACAAAACCTCTAAGTTATATACTACTATATTCATTCTTAACGAGTTAATTTAATTAGAGCGTCTACAGTGCCAAGACATTAGTCTGTGCACACGCGAACCAACACCACACGATCGCAATATTGTCACGAAATTCAATCATTTACTACATTACAATGCAACGCTCGTTTGGCACGGAAATTAGTGGAAATTGAAGGCCTGGGGCAGAGCTTTCAGAGGCATAAAGAGCCGGAATCCTTAGTGCAGTAGAGGCAGGGGAGGAGAAGACTAAAATTGTGGCGAGGTATCGCGTCACTTGTCGCGTTATTTACAATATAATCGATTAATGGAATAACCACCACACGCTTAAATCTCTGCTAAGATCTGGATAGCCCGAAAAGCTTACTCAACGCTAGAAGCGTCTACTTCTTTAAATTATACGCAGGAATCCTTAAATTGACTATACAGCTCTTAAGTGTCAGGCCGTAGGGGTTACCGTTAAGCATAGAACTTTGTAACATCTATTTAAAAAACACCATATTACGAAGTGGCTTGCTAAAAAGAGACCAAAGCCGATACTAGTGGTAGCTTAATTAAGGTATCTCTGGGCTTAAAAGTATAAGGGATTCCCTTAGAGACGTGTTAAGTTTTCTAATAAATGTTTATACGAATAAGGCTTAGGAAAGAAGCCCATCTAGATTTTCCGGACGTCTCTATAAAAGTGGAATTATGACTTTATTACAGAGGTGTCCAGCGGAAAGAATCTTACACAGATAATCTACCCGCTTTTTAGTACAATAGCCGTTCGGAGTTGATTGCTATGGAAAGGGACGTTTTAGCGCAAAAGGAAGGCTATAGCGCCCAAAGCTATATTTAGGCCTTAGAAGAAGGTCTTATACTAGTCTATAAGCCTTTAGATATCTACTAAATGGATAACGCTCTAATCCATATATTAAATCTTGTAAAGGAGTGGTTGGAAACGCACGGTGTTTAGACCCTAGATTTCCCTCTATACTCGCCCGATTTTAACCCAATTAAGCACCTCTAGCTAGCACTAAAAAGGAAGATTCTTAAGCTTTATTTAGAGCTTAAATAGATAGGACAAAGTAAGGAGGATTTAGAGTGTTTAATTAAGGCCTATAAAGAGGCGTGGTTGGCTATTGATTAAGGCCTTATGTGACAGTTGATCGACAGTATGGACCGAAGGCTGGAGGCAGCAAAAAAAGCATATGGTTGGCAGACAAAGTATTAACTGTAATTAAATAATCTCATACTGATTTTGCTGCATTTGATTGCTGCGGCGTTGTGCGATTGTTCAAAGTCGTGTTGGTTTTGGTGAGAATTCGTGTGCACAGACTAATGTCTTGGCACTGTATAAGTTAACCTAGGAGATCACCACGCCATCTTCTAAATAATGGGCGCTTTATTTAAGATACCAGTCTTCCCTAGGCAAAGATTCCTAAGTTTCCACTCTAACTTCACGCTCTATTGCCAATAGGTAGACTAGATAGTTGCACTAAAGCGACTTAATAAAGCCGCTCGCACCTATATACGTGAAAACTTTTATTATAATTGGGATTTTTCACTTATATATAACCTCACGGATCCCCTGCTGTCTTATTATTAAGCAACTCAATCTAAGTCCCTTAGTTTACAGCCCCATATCTGCACCTCTTAAGCAATTAGGCCTAGAGCGAACTAAATAGAAGGCAACTACCCCAACTAGAAATACTTAACCCTAGTACCGGCCCCTCTAGAAAGGGTTCCGCAGTACCCTTAAAGCAAAAGACCGTCTCTTCTAAGGATTAGTATATAAAGGAAAACATTCTTAATATAAAGGAGCATAGGCGCAATCCTAAGCCCATTTATAAGAAGTTTAATAGAATATTTTAGAAATTACTTAATATAAAAGCATTTTAGAAGCGAATAAGGGATTGCAGAAATAGAATTGCCAAGATTCTATAGGGCCAGTTATTTTCCCTAAATAACTTATTAGAAGCTTTAATAAAAGCTAAGAATAAGAAGTAGATTACCGCTATAGTAAAACAAATTCAGCTTAGACTAGAGTGGAGGAACGTAAATATTAGTCTAGTAGCGGCTCTTACAGACTAAGAGGGAGAGAAAAAGACAGTAAGAGAATATATAGAATTCCTTAACAATTAAGCAGATTATTTACTACATAGTGGCTAAGAGTTGGCATAGTCTTGTCGTTTTCTGGCCTCTTGTATGCATTTTATTAATAATGCTAAAGTGGTTAGTTCTTAGAATGGCACAAATAGGGGTGATAAAGGCATTTGCTCGCTCGTTTTATCTACTTCATATCCACTAAAGAAAGAGCGTCGCTGGCCCGCTTTAGCTAAGATGGTTAATTTACTTATCAATAAACTAATCCCAAAATTAGCCCTAAATGCCCTCTTTATATACTCTGCTCTTACTAGTTAGTGCTAATTTCTTCTATCTAAAAAAAAAAATTAACCATCTAGTAGCAGTAGGCTTTTACTTTACTTCTTTCTCTAAATAGGAAAAGCTAAGGCGTAAAGAGATAGTAAATAGGGTGGCAGGGTAGTTAAAAAGTAATGGCTTATTAAATTAAATAAAGGATACTCTAGGCCTTAATCCTATCTTATTAATAAGCTAGGGGCTAGGTAAGGAGTAAGCTTATATACTACTAGAGCTATTATAAAACTAACTTTTTTGCAGTTACCTTAATATTGCGACTGTCCTAGGGCTTAGAAATATACTAGTACTTTAGACTTAAATCGCAACAATAATAGCAACCTACTTATAGCTACATTATTTGGCTATATTAGGGCCCCTTATAGGGATATATCTTCCAGCAGTGCCTCTTTAGTAGTTTTTCGCTAACTATCTTCCCACCATCTAGATATATTGAATGTTCAGTTAACCAAAGAGGGATATACTACTTTACTAGTGTTAGGTTCAGTATCGGACCCTAATCTTGCTAGGTCAACAGGCCTTATAGGCTAAGTAGTAGAAAATAAATAGATATATCTATTATAATAGGCTTAATTGAGCTCTAAGAGCACTAGGTTAGATAGGCAATCTCTTAATAGCCTAGGTATAGGAGAGTTGGCCACTAACAAGGAGATATGGCAAGGAGATAATAATATAGCTATAACAAAGTCCATAAACAAAGCGGCAATCGCACTTTCTTAGCTTTATAATAGCATATCTATTTCAGACTTATTAAATACTCAATTGACTAATAATTTAAGCCCCTGTGGCGACCTAGTTAACGCTTCTTATAAAGATAATAATAGGAGTTTACTATTAAATAATTGGTTAATTGGAGCAGACAATAATATCCTATTAATAGATGGCAGTTACTTAGGATTCTAAGATAGAGAGAGTAAGGAACTTAAGCAAACAACTAAAATTAACAGTAAGTATAATTGATATTGGTATACTAAAAAGTTGCTAATAGAACCCTAACAGGTCGCGATCTCGGGACTCCCTTTAATAGTAATTCCTTTATATTCCCTCTTGGCTAACTATCGCCCTTTAATGGCGATTTATGGTTTTCTAAACAGATATATTAATAGACGCCTCTACAGATATACTCCCCTTTTAATAGTAATACCTTCCCTATTATACCAGGAATGCAAAATATAGGCCTATTAGGAATGTAGAACACAAGTATAATTACTTAAGATTATAATAGAGAGCGTCCATTTGTGGTGCGACATTAGCCGTCTTTCCACACTTAGTAGTAAAGAAGCTACTAATAGGTACTCTTTCCCCTAAAATTACCTAAGTATTATATAGAGGGTAAACAATATAAGCAGAACCAACAAAGTTATAAATTAGCCTAGGGTATTTACTAGAAATCCTATATACAACTAGGCTCTAGGGTATTCCCTAAAATTATTAGCAAGAAGCCTATATTTAAAGAACTTTTAGATATACTAGTGCTTTATAGACATGCTTAAGCCTCTCCTCTAATTACGGATGTACACATATATATATATTCTCTTTAACTAGGACCTAACCATCTTTTATAGTCTTTAGCCACTTACCAAAATCGCTTATTACCTAAACGGCTTTAGGTAGTAGCAAAGCTTGCTTAAAATCGTCTAATTTCTGTTCCGCTATAAAGGTGGCACAATAATCCTTCTAAGATGTTAAAATCTATTCCTCTCTACGGGTTCAATTATATATTAGCAATAATTTCCTACTCTATTTTGCAGGAAAGCGTAACTTTCTTTACTAAGAGGCGGTAAGTTATTTAGATTGGCTGTTAAGCAATAGGCATAGGAGTTATAAGGCTCTGCGTTGTTATTACGGGGTTAGTAAAGGGGCAGACAACGTAGGGGATTTTTTTTTTGCCTTAAGGCAGTTAGCAAGTTCCTTAGCAGCACCAGGGCCCCCTTAAACACTTTACCTTATTTAAAGTCTTATCTCTTATTGCCAAACTCTATCTTTTTTTAGAGAAACAATAAGTACTATTATAAATTCCGGTGAGAAGGCTGTAGGCAATTATAGTTTTATGTATAAGACATTCAGCTACCTAACTGTTCGCCGTACTGCGATAGGTCGCTAACATATACGCACAACGCCTATTTCCCAATCCTCAAAGGATCTGCTCTATAGTGCCCCTCCTACCTTTAATAATACGTTTATAGCCCTTTTACTTTAAAATTAATCCGCAATTAGCATGCCTAGCCATTTATAGCAGCCTTTGTCCCAGCACTATTACTAGCGATTTAGATTTAGCCTATCTTTATATATAGCTACTAGCAATAGGTTGCTAGCCTTCCTCTATAGCAGTGGCCCTATATTTTAGCAGCATAGCTAAAGGCGAGGTAATATTCACCCTACAGCGACACCTTTATACCATTTAGCAACCTCTGTATATATATCTACTACACTCTTGCCCCTAATTTAGATCTTAATACCTCTAAGTCTAGTTAACCTTTCTAAAGCACACCGTAATCTACGCCTCCCTATTGATTATACAACACCCTAAACTTTAATTTTAGGCCAGGCTAATCTTCTTTATATATAAATAGACTCCCTAGGATTGCATATTATATCTACTAAAACCTTCTTTTGCGTTCCAGTCTATGCCTTATAGTAACAGCTATTAACTATATTACAATTTACCCGTTAGTTTTAGAGGTAGCCTTTCCAGGCAATATTAGGGCCCCAGTATAGATGTTTTGTAAATATTAAAATTAAGTATATCTAATATATGCACTATAAGATTATCTTGTAGGATAAAGCAATAAACAATCTTTTAAACTAAGATAAATATAATATTAGCAATTATAGAAGAATAATACAATTTTATAACAACTTTCCATTTAACAAACCCAGAATCTTTAAGTCTTTTGGCTCTTGGACACCTTAATATATAAAAGTCGTCCTTCCATTAGACTAACTCTCCTCTTTTACACTCAATAATAGTATAATATCTATTTCGCATACTATGTATAGCAATCTCGCATATAGAATGTTCTAAGTCACACCCAAGTCCTACTTGTAGATTCCATACTTAAACAAATTAGAAATAGATATATGTTTTTACCTATTACAGACTTTTCTCTTATAAGCTAATATCTAACACTTCTATTCGCTAATATTTAGGCTTATATTGCAATTCTATAATCTATAGCACGTTTATTCAAAATTATAATTAAAAGCCCGCTTAATCCTAGAATACTACCTAAAACTTACGCCTACTTAGAATCTCTTAAGAAAGCTAAAGGAGATCTACGCCTTAAAGCCTTTACCACTCCTTTTATTTTTAAGTCCTACGGCTTTCCCTAAATAGAGGATGCAGAGTTAGAATTAACCAATAATTAAGAGATAGTAATAGCCAAGATCATTATGCCTTATTTACAGCTTGGTATATTTATATAATCCATTACTATAGTTCTTGGTTCTAAGGGAAATAAAAACTTTAAGGTTGGCAATTTCCTTATTTAAAAATCACGCTGTTTAGGCTTTGTTACGAAGTGAGTATAAGTGGTGATAATATATAACGAAGTAGATACTATTAAGCTATGTATATAAACTATATAATGAGATTAAGACGTTGCGTAAGGAGAGAAGGTAAGGAAACGGGAAGAAAGGGTATATATTATTAGTTTGGTTGCTTGGTTAATACGTATATAGAGCAGAATAGGATTTAAGGAGCGGTCTTAGTAGAACTTAGCAGAATTTGGTAGACTTTAGCAGAATATGGCAGAATGCGGCAGATTGCCATTAGATTGCTATAGATTGCTAGTAAATTGCTATTAAGTTGCCGTCTCGCGGTTAGTCTCTTTTTGCTACGTTAGTGGAAATAGGTGGACGTATGTAAGGCGTTATGGAGGTGTCCTATAATAGTACCCCCCCTTTAAACTTGAGCTTCTGTAAAATGGGGCTGTAGTAATTCTAGGTAGAGTTTATAAAAGTTTTTTACGGCTTATGTAAGTCCTATAGAGTTAACAGGTTCCTATGTGGGCTTATAAAAGCCTCTCCATTTTATAAGGTATATATATTAGCGTTTTTATTTGTTATACTTAATATTATTAATTTTTTTTAATAAGGTACTTATCTTTACCATCTACTTTAACTAGTAGGGGAGGGTCTTAGATCTGTCTAGGCAGGGCGTCTAATATAGGGGCGGTAGGATAGAGAACTGACATATAGAATACAGGGTGGATTTTAACCGTATTAGGGAGCTTTAGTTAGTAGGTATAAGGAGAGATAACTCCCTTAACCTTATAAGGGCCGGCGTTCTTCTAATTAAGTTTCTTAGTAGGTCGTTTTGTGTTTAGATTTCTTATATCTAGCCAGATAAAGTTACCAATTTAGTAGGCTGGTACTAGGGTTTAGTTCTTATTTACTGCGGCTTTATAGATAGATTAGGCCTATGTTATTTTATTAATAAGGAACTCTTATAGTTCTTCTATCTTCTTTACAAATTTATTTGCTTCTGTAACCTATAAGGCATAATATATAGGGCGAGGGATATTACTAAAAGGTTTGAAACCCATTTATAAGTGCTGGCTATAGTTGGCTAGGAATGGGGAGACCTTTGTGGTTTCTAAAATAGAGTTATTTGCGGTAAACTTAGTAAATATAAGCCAGTTTATCCAGTTGTCCTATAAATATAATGTGTATATCTAAATATACTGTTCCATTATAGCATTTATACGTTCTATTTAACCGTCCGTTTCTAGGTAGTATACTATAGACAATAGTGCTTTAATGTGGAGTTAGGTAGTTAGTTCTTTCTAGAATATAAAGATAAACTATCTACCTTTATTAGAGACGATTGTTTTAGGAAGTTTATAGAGTTTCTATATATAATCTAGGAACAATTAGGCAACGGTAGGTGCTAATATATTAGGGTAGGCGATTAAGTGTTTCATCTTAGATAATTGGTTTATAACTACTATAATATTTGTATACCCTTTACTTATGAGGAGCTTAACAATAAAGTTAATTAAGATATCCTTCTATCTTTAGTCTAGAATAGGTAGTGGCTTTAAGAAGCCGTTATACGTCTTATGCAAAGCTTTGGCTTATTGGTAGGTATAATAGCTAAAGACGTACCTTCTTATTATATTATATATGTTTGGCTAATAATACTCTTATTAAAGGAGTTCTAGGGTTTTTCCTTGGCCTAGGTAGCTGGCTACTGGTAGATTATATATATATTTAAGAAGCTTGAGCTTAAGTTTGTCGTGGTTAGGTACAACTAGATAGTTTTAGTAGTATAAGCGGTCTCCGCAAGCTTTATATTTACTTAAAGAAATCCTTTTAAAGCGTCTAACGCCGTCTTAAATTAGCTTAAGCATTTCTTAAATAAACTTGTTATTTAGGTATTCGTTAACTATTATCTATTTAATTAATTAATTAGTTATTTTAAGGACGTATATTATAACATCTTTAATAAGAGGGTTAAATAGCTTAGGGCGAAGTAGAGTTTAATTATGGTAGGTATATACTTCTTCCTATACTGGCATATTTTGTAAACGTTAAGTTAGGGTATTAGGTTTTTAACCTTAAACGCTTAGGTGGTATATAATTAAGAATTAGAAACAAAATGGATATTCTAACTAGTAGGCTTAATAATAACTTAGCTGTTTTATAGTTATAAAGTACTATGGATTTTTATAGCTGCTAAGAACTTTAATTAGAAATCCAGCACCTTCTAGTTTAGGTTACTATTATTTAAAACATCTAATAATAGCTAATAATTCCTTATTATAGATCTTGTAGTTATATTTAGCTAGGCTTAGTTATTTTAAAAAGTATGCTATAGGGTATAGTACTGTGGTGGGGTAAAATGTCCCATGCTTAGTGTCTTGGCATTTTCCTATATATATTAAGCCTTCGGCTTCCCTCCTTCTTAGACATCATGAACCTACCGGAATATATTCTTTTCTTTCCTTTCTTATAGACTGCTTTACTAATTACTTTTAACTGATTATAACCAACTAACCAATAGACAGACAGATAGACAGACTAACTGATAGCATTCTAACTTCCTATCTGAGGGACACCGTACCCTTCTACATTTTGGCATTCCACGTGGGGACGACGGCAAGCTCTTTAGATTAGAAGTCTAGTGCTACATATATATAAGACACGCAAAGAATATATTATGACTACAGAAGGACGATTAGCTGCAGAAGAACGACCAGCCAGGTAGATAAGATAGTAGTAGAGAACTAGGCAGTATCGGACAGTAAGGGGAACTAAGTAGACCCTAAACAGAAAGACTATGGAAAAGAAAGGACAGCTAGACTTAACACATAGGCCAAGGAGTAGCAAAGGTCTTGGAAAGTGTGACGGTGCTAGAGCGCGTCACCGGCCATATTCAACCAATCAGGATTTTCCATGCCCGGCATGCAAAATCGCTATTGGCCCGCTTACCACTAGCGCCTTGGCGGCCCTCGCAATATGCCTACCTACTGCCCCTAAACGATTCTTCTTCTTCTTCTCCTTAGCTTAGTATTCTTATATAGTAGCAATCTACAAGCTTCGGTTTAGAAGCATTTATACAAGCCTATTACATTATACTAAGCTCTCCATACACTGCCTAGGAAGGCCTTAATAATATCCCACCCTAAAAGAAGACCTTTGTCTGCAACAACGCGTCAACGCATTATACTTAGACATTAAAAACTCACACTACCACGCCTAAGAAGGCCCTAATAATATCCTACTTTATAGGCCAGACTGTACTTAACCTATACCCCTAAAAGAACCCCAGAATTAAAACCAAATTATACAATTCTAACAAACTTTAGGAAGCTAACAATGGCACCTAAAGCGAGCTTATCTAAAAGACCTGCCTCTACCTAAGAGGAATATAAGATCTAGTTAGAATCAGAAATTAAAGACAATAACAACGTTACAGGTATACACAAGCAGATTTATGCCCTTGCTGCCAATTAGAAGGTCAATCGTCTTCAAGCCCAAAGTACATAAAAGACTCTAAAGGAGATCCTGGAAAGCCTTACTGCCTTATAAAACAGCCTAGCCTCCCCTTCACAAAGCCTTAGTTAACCTATTCGCTTAACCAAATATAATACACCAGAGAGTACAGACACAATAATAAAGTAATTAAAGTCTATTAAGCTCCCTAACCCCCCACTATTATTAGACGGCATAGACCCGACCTTTAAAAACTAGAGAATTTAGGTGTAAGGAAAGCTTTATATTAACCACAACCATTTCCCCTCTAAAGAAGCTAAAATGCTTTACCTCTTTAGTCAAACTATTAGGGACGCCTAGCGACACCTTTAGGCCAAGTTTGAGGACGAGTTACCTGTTCGGTTTACATCTATTAACAAGATAATATAGCATCTGGCTACTATCTATATTAATCCAAATAAAGTACGGGATGCCCGTTACAACTATAATCGCCTAATAATAAAATTAAACTAATCCTTTACTAAGTTCCAGACTTAATTCTTATACCTAGTAGGCAAAGGCCAGGTTCCCCCTAAGAACTATTATTTAAACCTATATAACAAGCTAACAGTCTAACTACAAGAGAAGATTATAGTAGCCTTAGACAACCTACTAACCTACTAAAGACTTATAGCCCAATATTCGTTACTGGATTTAGAACTAAAATAAATTAATACTTATTTTAATTAACTAAAGCGGCCCTATAGCAACCGTAACCTATCTACTACACCAACGGGAGCTGGCGTTAGAAGATAAACCACAACTACCCTTACACTAAAAGCGGTTATAACTGCCTACCTATAAACCTTACCTAACCCGCTACGTACCATACCTTTAACTAATGCTTGTCGCAACACCCCAATTGACCCTGCCATGGTTATGTGCTTTAATTGCGGAAAGGATAGTTACTTTACCACATCCTGCCCAGAGCCAAAGGATATAGGTAATATTAAGAAAATAGAGAAAGAAGAAACGTCTAATAAGTTAGAAAAAGAAGAACCCTAGGGAAAGACTCCCCCCTAGGGTATCCTATTAATCTTAAAGAGATTAATCTAAGTTAGCTAATAGGTGGAAAACACTTTATAGTTCTATATACAGTATCTTAAAATAGATATAGAGTTAATATAACTGCCCTTATTAACACTGGAGCAAATAGCTTTGCCTTTATAAACACTGCTTATATAAATAATATTGCTAAGTTCTTAAATATAAATGCTACCTAACTAGAGAAGCCTGTTTAAGTAAAAGGCTATAACAGTTAAGCCGGTATGCCAGTTACCCACATTTTAAAGCTATATATCGCTATTAATAGATAACGCTAGTTTAATATCCCCTTCTGCATCCTAGACCTAGGGTTACACAACATAATTCTTAGCCAAAAATGGATGTCTTACTTTAATATTTAGCTAAACGTTTAATAAAGACAGTTTGTCTAGCTAGAGAATAGACCAAAGTTATCCTCCTTTATTAGGGAAATCCGCACTAACCGTAAGACATTAGCTGCAAAGGCTAATCCTACCTACTAGTAAGATGTTAGGAACCGCGACCTAGCCTTCACCTAAGAAGATGCCCGCCATAAGGCCGGCAGGAACTCTATACTAATAAGGATACTCCCCCAAAGGACTACAGTTAAGGAGGACTCTACTTATAAAAGTAAAATAGACACTAATGTAGACGACTTCCAAATTGCGGAGATCTAGCCAATAGGGAAGAGGACGTACTAATAGGACATAAAGGACAACCTTTAGAAGATGCAACAAAAGCTAAGAGGAGTAAGGACAACGCCGATACCCCAAAAGCCCCTAAGGCTATGGATAACCCTACTATTATATAACACCCCTATAGTAGACATCACAGCAATTAGTGCTATAGGTTTCCACTTTAATATATATTAGAAGGACAACAAGGTTTTTACTACCAGTTTATATAAAATTAACTAGATTATTGCCGAGAGGGAAGAAGTACTAGTAGAGGAAACTAATAAGGAACTAGTTAAGCGCCTCCTCCCCAATTACCTCTTAAATTATAGAGACGCGTTCTTAAAAGCAGCTTTAGATATACTACCCCCCTACTAAACCTATAATTATAAGATTTAGTTAGAGACTAATAACTTCCTAGGCTATAGCCCCCTTTACTAGCAAACTATAGAGGAACTAAAGGCAATAAAGCAGTACCTAATTAACAACCTCTATAAAGGGTTTATTAAGCCAAGCTAGGCTCCCTTTACTTCCCCTATTTTATTTATAAAGAAACCTAATAAAAGCCTTTGTTTCTGTATTAACTATTAAAAGCTAAACGCTATTACTTAAAAGGATTAGTACCTTCTCCCTTTAATTAATAAAACCCTTACACATCTAAGCCGGGCCAAAATCTTTACTAAGCTTAATGTCCGCCAAGCTTTTTACTAAATTAGGATGGACCCTGCATTAAAAGACCTAATAGCGTTCCACACCTGTTACAGGTCTTATAAATATAAAGTCCTTCCTTTTAGACTAACAAATAGGCCAGCCACTTATCAACGGTATATAAATAATATTCTTTTTAACTACCTTAACAAATTCTATATGGTATACCTAGACAATATTCTTATATACTTAGACAACAAACTTAAGCACCAAGTTCACATTAAGAAGGTCCTAAAGAGACTACAGAATGCAGGCCTACAAGTTAATATCAAAAAATATAAATTTAGAGTAAAACGCATAAAGTACCTTAGGTTTATTATTAGTATAGAAGAAATTAAAGTTAACCTAGAGAAGGTTAAGGCAATCCACAACTAGAAACCCCCTTATACTATAAAAGGAATCCAGTCCTTCCTTAGCTTTTGTAATTTCTACTATTAGTTTATCCGTGACTACGGAGTTATAGCTAAGCCTCTTATACAACTAACTAAGAATGACACATCTTTTATCTTTAACGATAACTGTATAAAAGCCTTTAAGGAGTTAAAGGACCAACTTGTCTCCTCCCTAATCCTTTGTCACTATAACCTAGACCTTAAATTAATGCTAGAAACAGATGCCTCCAACAGGGTAGTAGTGGGAGTTCTTTTACAGCTATACCTAGACGGTAAATGGTACCCTATTGCGTTCTTCTTAAAAACAATAGCCCTAGCTAAGTGCAACTATGAAGTGCACGATAAGGAAATATTGGCTATTATATAATTATTATCCTAGTGGCGCGTAGAGCTTAGAAGCACAGACTCTTAGATTAAGGTTTATACCGATTATAAAGCCCTTAAATATTTTATAACAATAAAATAACTTACCAGTTAACAGGCCTGGTAGGCTAAAATACTCTCCCAATTCTTCTTTATAATTATATACCGCCCTAGCAGGCAAAATGCTAAGGCTGACACCCTAACCCAGAGAGAATAGGATGTGGGGCTATAAGACGAGCTAAAGGCTTAGCACCGGACACGCGCCCTCCTCTATACTAAATAACTTAACCTACATATCCTTAAGGAACTAAGCTCTAAATAGAATAAGGTAGCACCTATAGAAGGAAAAACCCTAGATAAACTAATAGGACTAATTAATCGCATCCTAACCACAAACCGTATAGCTAAATTCCTAAAAGCCCTCCGCGATTAAGCTATGGGGGGTAACCCTAGTTTAGAAATAAAAGACGGACTACTCCTATACTAAGAACGGCTTATAGTTCCAGATATTAACAACCTACAAATAGAGCTAATCTGTAAAGCCTACTGTTAAGTCTCTACAGCACACTCTGGTTAAGATAAGACCTACTAACTACTATCGCCTTATTACTATTGGCGAGGACTCCTATCCAATATAGAACAATTTATTAGAAATTGTTATGCTTGCAAATGTATAAATACCCCTAGGGACCAAACTCCTAGATGGCTGCAACCACTACCAGTCCCTAAACGCCCTTAGCAATATATTATAATGGACTTTAAATTATTCCTAAAGGACAAATATGGCTACAATATGGCCTTTATAGTAGTTAACTAACTAAATAAGCAAGCTGTTTTCCTCCCTTGCTTTAAGACTACAACTGTAAAGGACATGGCCCGTATATACGTGGATAATATCTACTGGATCTATAGCGCTCCTAAGTTAATTATCTCTAACTATAGACCTTAGTTTATATTAGACTTCTAAAACAAATTCTACCGTATCCTTAGGATTAAGATTAAGCTCTCTACCGCATTCCACCCTTAGACCAACAGCTAAACCAAGATTATAAACCAGTACCTTAACCAGCAACTTCGCCCCTTTATTAACTACTACTAGGACAACTAGTTAGAACTACTACCTATAATAGACTACGCATAGCTCACGCTCCCTTATAATAGTATAGGAATGTCGCTATTTAAGTTACTCTATAAATACAGGCCACGAACATTCTTTAATTGGGATAAACCTATAGGATATATAACAGCCCGCAAACGCATTAGCTATAAAGAGGCCTAGATATTTGCTAAGAGAATATATAGGGCCTAGGAGACTGCCTAAGCAATTATAAAAAGGGTATAAGAGAAGAAAGAGTCTAACGTGAACTAACATCGCCGCGAGGTAGACTTCCACATAGGAGATAAGGTATGGGTGTTAACAAAGAACTGGAAAACCTAGAGGCCGAGCCACAAGCTAGACCACTAAATGGCTAGCCCCTATAAAATCCCTAAGAAGGTAGGGCACTCTTTTAAGGTTAAGCTACTAGAGTTAATAAAGATCTACCCTGTCTTCTCTTTAGACTAACTACGGAAGGCCGCGGACAACCCATTGCCTGGACAGTACAACGACCCCCTACCACCAATTCAGATTGCAGAGGACAAAGAATAGGAAGTTAAAGAGATCTTAGCAGTAAAGAAGGACCGTAGTACCTTAAAATACTGTGCGAGCTGGGTAGGTTATAACAAAGATCTAGAATGGTACCCTATATCTAATTTTAAGTACTCTCCCTATAAGCTATAAGATTTCCACCTAGCCCACCTAGACCTCCCTAGACCACCACATAAGTTAAATAGCTGGGTTAAATGCTAGGAAGAGGAGTTAGATAACTATAATAATTTAAACAACAATAAAGAACTTGGATAAAGCCTAAGGGCAGGCTTTTTTAGGAGAGGGGGGTAATGTGACGGTGCTGGAGCGCGTCACCGGCCATATTTAACCAATTAGGATTTTCTATGCCCGGCATGCAAAATCACTATTAGCCCGCTTACCACTAGCGCCTTGGCGGCCCTCGCGACATGCCTACCTACTGCCCCTAAACGATTCTTCTTCTTCTTCTCCTTAGCTTAGTATTCTTGTATGGTAGCAATCTACAAGCTTTGGTTCAGAAGCATTTGTACGAGCCCGTCACAAAAAGCTACGTATAAGGATGTTAAGCGAACCAGTAAGCCAATTAGACAACTTTAACCTGCGGCTGGAGGTACCCAATATTTCTACTACCTACGCATGGACATGGCTAGAGCTTTATTAAGGATACAAAGACAACAAGCTAAGGACTAGTTAATTAAATGGAAATAAGACTTAAGGGATCTAGCGGCAGAGGAAGTTAGTACTGCCCTTTAAGAATAGAGACAGTACCGAGCAAGGCCGTAAGTATATAAGATAGGGTCTCTCCTTAAAAGCTTTATATTTTGGCTTAGCTTTATCTTCTTTTAAATTATCTGGATTATGTTAGTAGCGGCTCTAAAGGCGTTCTGTAAAGAAGTAGATATAAGCAGAAGCATAAGGCTTCGTGGCACCCTACCGCGCGGAACGACGGCAGGCCAAAATAGACGGACGTATTGAGACCCGGCAGTGGTAGAAGATGGAGATTCTATACTCTCTTAGGGAGACCCCCTCTTAGACGTTAAGAAGCAGGTGCCTTCCGTTATAGATATAGCCGTACAAGTAGACCTACCGCAGCGTTTACCCGTTAAGGTCCCGCTAGGATAGTTATTTAGGATATCCTCTGTTAAGACCACGGCCATACAAGCAGACCAGCCGCAGTATATACCCAATTAGGCAGCAAGGGAAGTATACCACATGTTTGTTCTAACGGTAGCAATGCTAGATCCTTTTAGGCAAGGAGTTCCACAGTTTAACGGAAAGAATATCTTAAGGTTTATTAGGGACTACAAGGGCATATATTAAAGGTATTTTATAGGTAAAGAATATAGGCTAATGTGTCTCCCTAACTATTACGAGGATATATACGCGGAAGCTATCTAGGTAATGCTAGAGTTTAACCAAGAAGAATAGAAAGGACTGGTAAACCGCCTTAGAGCTAAGTACTAAGTAGACAACTTCTACTAACGCATAGAGACACAAGACTTTGTGGAAGCTTTTGTTTAAAAATCTACGGAATAACTAGGCGAATTGCGTTACTATATGCAGGACTTCACTACTATCTTAGATAAAGCGGTAGCCGTAGGAAACCTTACTAAGCAAGATAAGGGGTGGTTGTTTATGCAAGGACTTCCTATTAAATACCGTAGGCACGTAATAGAGCAGATAGGAGCCGTAGTAGATAAGCCTAACACCCTTAGGTTTAAAAGACTGAAGGAGGCTATAGAGTTAAAGATAGTAGCTGTAGAGGGCGCTAAGCAAATAGATATCCTTCTGGAAGAAGACGCCCTAAATATCCAGCTTATATAGGAGCTACGGCAGTAAAGGGATGAGCTTGACCGTAGAAGAGAAGGAAGGCTTCTAGACTTAGGTATATACAGAGGAGCCCTAACACAGCAGTAGTTACCCTCTACTATAGACTAGGAAATAGATAAAATGCTAAGCTAGCTAAGGAGTCTAAAACTAACTAAGACGGAGCTTGCGGCAGCTATATGGTTAATACCGTTCCTTAACTAAGTCTGGATAGACCTAAGGAAGTTTACGACACTACTAGATTAGGCCGCAATTTAAAACTTAGTATAAGGGTACGGCCTAGCACTAGGATATAAAGACTGGTAGAATAGTACCTAAACTCCCTTTACTCCGCAAGACTTTTAATATCCGCATAATTTTTAATATCCGCAAGATTCTACTGCCTTTAGACGGCCGCAGTGGGACGTATAGGGTTAGTAAGGTATGCGAGGACAAGGCCTACAGACCTGTTTTAAATATAGAGGAAGTTACCGTTTTACCTAGTATAAATGCCAAGGGCTTAAGGATCTTGTTTAGTAAGGATTTGTATATCTATCTAATTAAGGAAGACTAGTAGCTAGGACGCGCAAATAACCTAGACTTAAACTTCCGTGGCTCGGCAATAAAGGATAATTAAAAAGTATTAAGAACTGGCTTTATACGTACCAAGGAATAGACCTAGATAGACAGGCATATTAGAAAATAGAAGGACAAGGACAGACACAGAAACAGGTCCCTATGGTATAAATAGATTTTACTGCTTTCCATAATGGAGTAGTACTGAAGAACAGTGACGAAATACGCACAAGCTGGGAGGGCTACTATTAAGTATGGCCTACGGACTCAGTAACGTTTAGCTAGTAATATCCGCAGACTTGCCCGACCCCTAGAGACAGCTGTACAACCAGGACAATTATTAAGCCGTAGGCTCTGCCGCAGAAGAATGTACAACTGGGAGATTATATCTAGATTATGTTACGGCCTGTAAATAAGACAGCTAAAGCTAGGAAGAATAAATTGTCCGGTCCTTAAAGACGGTTATAAAGACAGACGCTTAAGGCCAGCCGTTAACTCGCAGGCTCCGCAGTAGGCTCCGCAGCAGGCTCCACAGCAGGCTCCGTAGTAGGTGTAGGATGTTTAACTAGGGGACAGTTAAGTTCTAAGGTGGGGGAGGGGACACAGGTAATGACCGTATAAAAGATTTTTATTTTGTCTGCTTAATTACTATATTTCCTAAAGCTCCTTTTCTTGTTTACTTTCTTAATTGTGATGCATTAGTTGCAACGACCTACTGTAAAGATATTAGTTTAGCTTACCGCCTATTACTAAGCCAATAGCGATTTTCTATACCCGGCACGGAAAATCCTGATTGGTCCATTTAGTAATAGAGCCGGCAGAACTCTACACTGCCCCTAGAATTTAATAATGCACCAGATACACCAGCTGCACAATAAGAACAGCACTAAGAGCCTTAATTAATTACACGGATATAGAGCTAGATGCAAAGCTAGATGCAGAGCTATACGTAGAACCTTGACCGAATAACTGCATGGAAGCCTTAATTGAACAACTGCACGAAAGCTATAGTTAGTTAAAGAACCGAATTAAGCTAGAGCCTTAATGTCAGCACGTCGCCGTTACTAAATCAAGTCTGTCAAATGTCGTCAAGTTAGAGCTTTTAACCAGGCCGACCTTATTCCTTATTTAAACGACAGCTAATTGCAGCTCCGCAACTACCATCTAAATTTAGCACTGCACCAGCTACACAACAAGAATAGACACTGTGGTAAGGAAGTGACCTATATAAGGGCAGCAGCATAACATTGGAAATTAAGTACTGCGGAAATAGTAAAGTAGTATATGATAAGGCACTAATAAAAATGCTCTACAAGAGATTATACAGAGGGCATAGCTAACTACGTTAAGCCTAAACTATCCTTATACGACTAAAGACGGAACTAAGCCATATTTAGCTAAGCTAGTAAAGGACCTTGCTAAGGATTATAAGGGGAATAGGAATTAGATATATAGGAGCCAGTACTTTTTAGAGATCGTCTTAATAAAAGGACTGTATTATGGACACAAGGGCAAGGGATATGTGATGGAGGTAGTTATAACAGCCAAGAAGCTGCCACTGGATGGCCTTAAAGATGTTAAGGACGATTTAGGCGAAGTATAGAACCAGCAGGACAATAACAAAGAGACTAAAAGCAGAAGACAATCCTAAGAAGGCTTTTAAGCTGGAAGAAGATTAAGGATATATAAGCGTACTGCTAACAGCTAGGGTAAAGAAGCAGCTGTAAAAGCCTAAGGATGCGCCAAAGAAGCTAAAAGCAAAGGCGACTCTAAAAGGAAAGAAAGTAGCTATTAAGGACATCTTATAAAAGCACCAGGCCCGCGGAAATGGTCTACTGGAAACTACCGTTTATGCTTATAAGGAAGAAAGTCTTAAGATAGGTCTCTAGATTGGACGTTTAGTAGACACTAAGAGCCTTAATTAACTATAGATATAGAGCTTTAACCGAATAACTGTATAGCCAGAGTCTTAATTGACTGTCCGTAGATATAGAGCCTATGGATATAAAGCCTTAATGGAACGTCAACGTATTTAAAAGCTTTAATTAAGTATACAACGATGCAGAGCCTAGGTCTTAGACGCCGCCTCTATAGTTAAGTCGGATTAACTAGAGCTTTTAGTTAGGCCGACCTGATACCCTATTTAAACGTTAGTTAATTATACGTTATCACGGTTAAATTAAATTAGTCACCGTCGCCGTTAGATATCTTCGATTAGCGGTTAAAGATTCTATAATAGTGGATAGACAGACACTAGGCCTAATAAGGAAATTAGTATATAACCACAGAATATTAGAAACACGGTTAATTAACGCCTTAGAGCCTCTTTAACCAGAATAATCTTTCCTGCAGATATAGATATGGAGCTTTATACAGAGTCTTATATAGAGTTATATACGGAGTCTACGGATATAGAGCATATGGGTATAGAGCCTTGATTGGACAATAGTACGGCAGCTTAACTAGACGCCTATATATGCGAAGCCTTAATCGAACGGCAGATATGGAGCCTTAACTGATTGCACATCTACACGGAAGTGTTGATTAGTTGTCTACGGATGCAAAGCCACAGTCGTATATATAGTAAAAGACACCTTAAGTTAAGCCAGGGCCTTATTAAATCTTAATTAGCTAAACGCCGTCTCCGCATTTAAATCAGGACAGTCAGAACCTTTAACCGGGCCAACTTTCTACCTTAATTGAACAACCGAATGATTAGTTGTAGCACGTTGTCGCTGACCAATTAGATAGTCTTCGGCTAGCAGTCAAAGCACACACGCAGACACGGACGCAGACACGGACGCAGAATATACAATACAGAGCTACTAATGCACAGCCAGATGCACAGCCAGATGTAGAGCTAGATATAGAGTCTTAATATTAAACGACTAGCTAAATAACCAAATTAAGCCAGAGTCTCTACTATTTTAATTAACTGCCCTACCGCCGCCGCCGCCATTCTGTCTAACTGCTTTATCCCTACTATCTTAACCGACTGCTCTGTCTCTACTATTCTAGATCTGTACCGTTGCTAGATCTAATTACTGCCAGATCTACTGGATTTATTATGCAGTTCCACCCAACTGTTCCAACCAACCTATTCCATTCTACTATTTCCACCAACTGCTACTCTAACTGACCGCCGCCGACTGATTATTCTACTGCTACTACTACTACTACTGCTACTACTATTCCAACCAGCTATTCTACTGCTGCTATTCAGCCGTTCTGTTCCGTTGTTCCAATTATTCTGCCGCTACTACCTTAACTAACTACTACCGACCGTTCCGCTTCTACTAAGTGTTCTACTATTAAAAGTTCTACTGTTAGATGTCCTACTGCTTACTAACTATTACCAAGTTCTTCTACCAAGTGTTCTACCGCTGACTATTCTGTTTTATTTTACTGCGCTAAATGTCTACTTTTACTACTGCTTTTACCACCATTACTGTTACTGCTATTACCGCCGCCGTTATTATTTCTGGTTTACTGTTCTAGTTACTAGTAGGAAGATCGGATCTTAGCTATGGATAACAGAAGGATATTATGGAATAGTTTTACAAGGCTGTAAAGACGGCTATAGAATTACGCTTTTAACTAGTACCGCTAGTAGGTATAGTATATAGGCGATTAGGGCGGCTAGTGCGTGCATTTATGCTTTTAACCAGTAACGCTGGTGGGTATAGTGCATAGGCAACTAGTACGGCTAATAGGTGTATTTATTTTAGTGCGTGTCTAATAGGTATTTTACTAGGAGGAAGAGATTTCCTGCGTTCTATTTTATGCTTTCCTTTTTCTATTCTGTTTTTGCTTTACTTTTGTTTGGCTATTCTTCTATGGTATAGAACGTTAGGGGACAACGTTCTTGGTGGGGGAGGTATATAGTGGGGTAAAATGTCCCATACTTAGTGTCTTGGCATTTTCCTGTATATATTGAGCCTTTGGCTTCCCTTCTTCTTGGACATTACAAATCTACCGGAATATATTCTTTTCTTTCCTTTTTTATAGACTGCTTTACTGATTACTTTTGACTGATTATAACCGACCGACCGATAGACAGACAGATAGATAGACTGACTAATAGCATTCTGACTTCCTATCTGAGGGACACCGTACCCTTCTATAGTACTCCTTTCTTATTATACTAAGACAGAATGCCTCCAGTAATATAGTTAGATAAATTAGCTTCTATAATACTCTTTTAGTTTAGGTTAAAGTGTTAGAGTATAGGTATAGTAATAAATATAACTTTTAGATAAGTAAAGGCCTTTTTATATTCCTTATTAAAGATAAAGGCTTTATCCTTTTAGGTTAGAGCTATAAGGGGTAAAACCAGAGCGGAGAAGTTGTTAATAAACTATTAGTAGAAGTTAGCAAATCCTATAAAGGCTCTTATATCCTTAATATTCTTAGGTTCTTGCTGGTTTACAATTACTTTAATCTTCTTTAGGTCTATTTATATGCCATCTATAGAAATAATAAGTCTAAGGTATAAGACTTCTATTTTATAGAACTCGCACTTATTTATATCTAATTATAAGCCAGCTCTACGCAGGGCTTTTAAGATAAGGTTAACGTGTTTCTTATATTTAGTTAGGTTATTACTATATACTAAGATATCGTTAATATAAGCAGTACAGAAAACGTCCAGATAAGGTTATAGGGTATTATTTATAAAGTATTAGAACAAACTTGGGGCATTTATAAGGCCAAATAGCGTTACTAAGTATTTAAATAGTCCGTATCTAGTACGGAATATAGTAAGCCATTTATCTCCTTTTATAATACGGAGGCGGTTAAATACGTCGATAAGGTTAAGTTTTATATAGTAGCAAGCCTTACTTAATTAGTTTAGTATCTCTTAAATTAATAGGAGCGGGTATTAATTCTTAATAGTAATAGCGTTAAAATCTCAGTAGTCTATATAAAAGTATAGACCGCCGCCAGGTTTCTTAATAAAGATTATAGCTATAGCTATAGGCGAAGAGCTTACTCTAATAAATTCTTTACTTAGGTGCTTATCTAAGTACTTTTATAGTACTTTAAGTTTATTCTAGGATATTCTATATAGGGGTCTAAATCCTAGCTGTTTTCCTTCTTTAAGTACAATCTTATTGGCTTCCTTTTATAAGAATACCTTCAGGTACTTATAGTGGTATACTAGTACTTTTATAGCAGGGTTAGTGTACTTCTTTAATACTAGGGCCTTTTTAATATCGGCTATTATAATAGTAAAGATTATATATTTAGGTTTCCTAGCAAGTTATACTAATAGGGTAGCTCTAATTATATAAATATCTAAGGTATTAAGCGAGCTTAAATTGTTTTTAGTTTCTTATATGGTTTCTTATTTAGGTTTAGGTTCGGTGTTAGGTATAACGTTAGTATTAGATTTAGGTTCGGGTTCTTTAAGTATCCTTTTTATAGTAAAATACCAGTTTTTCTAGTACCTTTATATATTAATCTTAGACTTCTGCTTGGTTTAGGGCGGTATAGCAGTTAGAGTTAGTGCGTATAGTTATACATTATTTTTGGGTTCTTAATAGACGTTGGTGTAAATCTTATGTTAGTAGAATTTAGTAGAATTTTCAGGTTAGTAGAATTTAGTAGAATTCTTAGGTATAGGGTAGATATTAGTGGAAATTTTAGACTAGTAGATCCTAGTAGGTTTTTTTAAATTTTAGTTTAGGGTCTAAGTAGTAAGTTATAAGGCACTTCTACTTGCAATAGAAGGCAGTAAATAGAAGCTTAAGATTATCCTAATTAATAGTTACCTTATATAGCTTTATTTAGGGCTGTTTAAGAATTACTAGGTAACCTAGGGTAGTTATAAAGAGCTTAATTAATTCTTTATAGTTTAGATATTGGAGTCTTAGGGCCGCTATATAAGTAATACAGCCTAAGATAATGCGTTTACCATTAAATCTAAATATATTAATATACTGGTTAAGGGGTATTAGGGTAAACCTATTATCTTATATAAAGATCTTGTTAATAAATTCTATACTACTAGCTCCTGTGTTAATTAGGACTTAAGTATTAGCCTATTAACCTTTCTGTTAAAGATGGTAGTTAATAGTTATACTACAATTCTAAGAGTTAGGGTTTGCTACATCTAATACGTTAGGAAAAAATTTACCAGCATTTAATTTTACTTTTTAGCCATTTTAGCATTTCCTAGCATTTTCTAGCATTTTCTAGCATTTATTACTAAGTACTAGCATTTAGCCGCTAAATGCGGCATTTATAACTAAGTACTAACATTTAGCTGCTAAATGCGGCATTTATAATTAAGTCTTAGCATTTAGCTGCTAAGTGCTAACTATAAGATTACTAAGCATATATAAAAGTATAAATTTTATAAATTTTATATTTTATATATACTTATTAATATTAGTAAGCATGCATAAAAGTATAATTTTATA
>Ga0307507_10001466_pt1 | contig 52807 bp, 39 predicted proteins | sample 7_EM_MG_FD_207223 | JGI IMG/M metagenome (GOLD analysis project Ga0307507, IMG submission 207223) | Populus trichocarpa ectomycorrhiza microbial communities from riparian zone in the Pacific Northwest, United States - 7_EM | ecosystem: Host-associated > Plants > Roots > Unclassified | place... | reverse complement strand
CGTGTCCATCAGTTCCCATCTACACCGGCGTCAGAAGCAACCCGCCGTCGTCGCGGCCTTGTTCGGCAAAGACGAAGTCCGCTACGCAGCAGCCTGCGAACAGGACATTTGAGTTACGGGTCAATAGGTGCTGAGCGCGCCGAGCTGATTGAAGTTGATGCACGAAGTCAGTGCTCTGCTGGCGGTTGAGCACTGTATCGAGGAGCCCATCAGCGCCCAGTAGGCGTTGTCGCCGCCGCGGGGCAGTCCGGCCGCCTCCAGCGCCTTCAGAAGACTGCTGGTCTGCAGGGTCTTGTCGACGCTCGAGCCGTCCTGGGCGATCCCGGTCACCTGGCACGAGTTCGCGAACCCCGCGCACGACGTCATGTCGGTGATCTCCTCACCGGGGCTCTGGATATTGTAGATCGCGGCGTTCGTGCCGGTCAGACCCAGGTGTGGGGTGGCCACCGTGATGACCCGCCGGATCTTCAGCGCGACCGTCGGGTATCCCCGTGTGTTGCCGGAGCCGGAGAAGGCGAGCGCGGACCGTACGACCAGGCCGCCCATGCTGTGGGCCACCACGTCGACGGGCGTGCCCTCGGTGGTGTTGACGTCATAGACATACCAGGCGAACAGACAGCCGAGGTACTCGACCGAGGAGTTCACGAAGCCGTCGTCGGCGGGGGCGTTCGCGCTGTCCAAGCCGTGTGCGTTCACGCAGTCGCCGGCATGTTTGGTGGCTTCGGTGTCGACGACGTTCACGAAACAGTCTCCGCCGTTCGCGGTGGTGGCGTCGTTCGTAGTGACGTTCCCGTGCGTGTGGTAGGTCGAGGTATGGCCGCCATCCGCGTAATAGCCCACGGCCCGCACATCGGTGTACCCCTGGGCGTGGAAGTAGTCCACCGCGCCCACGGCGCTGGTCCCGGGATCGTTCGTGTCGACCGCGGTGAACGCCTTACACGAGTCGCTCCACCCGTGTACCAGCAGGAGAGGCAGAGTGGAGCGCACCGCGGCTGCCGTGGCCGCCGCGGCGGGCGCCGGCACGCCGACGTAGGTGGCGGCCAGGGCCGACCCGAGCAGGCCGAACACGAGCAGGCGCGCGGCGAAGCGGCGCGGTGCCCCCTTGGACAGAGACCGGATGCGGATGTTCACTGCGGCTCCCCTCGGCGGCACGACGGCGGACCGGATCGGGTGCGCACGGCCCGCCGCCGCGGACGCGCGGCCGACGGCCACCGGACCATTGGATCAGGGGGCTATAACGTGCGCCAGGCACCGCGACCGGCGGAACAACCGGCAGTATGATGGCCGCGATCCGCCACCGGGCACGGCGGATCAGACCACGACCATCGGGGGCCGACCATGAGCGAAACCGGCCCCGAGCCGCCTGCCGTCACGGTCGGCGGAGCACTGCGGGCCTGCCGTCTCGATCGCGGCCTGACCCAGGAGGAACTGGCCGAGAGCGCTGGCCTGAGCGTGCGGGCGATCCGGGACCTGGAGCGGGCGCGCGCCGTTCCGCGACGTCGCACCGTCGAGCTGCTGGCCCGCGCGCTCAAGCTGGATCAGGACACGTGGAAGCACCTCGACGGCGCTGTCCGCGCGAGCCGGGTGTCGCGCCGGACACAGAATCCTGATGCCGCCGGTCTCCCCCCGCAGCCGCCGGTGGCGCACTATTCGCCGGCCGAACGCGCCCCAGCCGCCTACCGCCCCGCCCAGTTGCCCCACGACGTCGTCGACTTCGTCGGACGCCAGGTCGAGCTGGGCCGGCTGCGCGCACTGGCCGACGAGGCCGCCGCCGGGTCGACCCCCGGAACGCGCATCTGTGTGCTCGACGGGCCTGGAGGGGTCGGGAAGACGGCGCTCGCCGTGCACCTGGGCCACGCCGTGGCGGACCGCTTCCCCGACGGCCAGCTGTACATCGACCTGTGCGGCTTCCACCCGGATCAGCCCCCGGTCTCCTCAACCGCGGCGCTGGGCGCCTTCCTGCGCGCCGCCGGCGTGGACGCGGCGCGCGTTCCCGTCGACCCAGACGAGCGGGCCGCGATGTTTCGCAGTGTCCTGGCGGGCAAGCGCGTGCTCATCGTGCTGGACAACGCCGCATCGGCGAGGCAGGTCAGGGCACTGCTGCCGGGCAGGGCCAGCTGTCTGGCGCTGGTCACCAGCCGCAGCCGGCTGGCCGACCTGGTCGCCCGGGACGGCGCGGTCCGGATCACCCTGGAGGCGTTCAGCCACCGCGTGGCCGTCGAACTGCTGACGAGCGTGATCGGCCCGGACAGGGTCTGCGAGGACCCCGAGGCGGCCGACCGGCTGGCGAGGTCGAGCGGCTACCTGCCCCTGGCGCTGCGGATGACCGCCGAGCACGTCCTCGCCCACGACCGCCTCCCCCTGCGCGCCTTGGCCGCCGAGCTCAGCCGGGAACACCGCCGCACGGACCCGCTTTCGGACGACGACGACGCCCCCGTGCGCTGGGTGATCACCTGGTCGCGGCAAAGCCTCGATTCAGGCGCCGCACGGCTGTTCCGGGTCCTGGGCGCCGACCCGGGGCTGGACATCACACCGCCCGCCGCGGCCGCGCTGGCCGACCGGCCCCAAGGCCGCGTCCGACAGCTGCTCGACGAGTTGACGAGCCGTAACCTGCTCGCCGACGACGGGGGCGGCCGCTACCGGCTGCACGATCTGACCCGCGTCTACACGACCGACCACGCCGGCCCGGGAGTCGCGCAGTCCGCGGCCGAGCGTGAGCTCGCGGCGCGGCGGTTGACCCGCTGGTACCTGGCCGCCGCAGTGGCCGCGGACCGCATGATCGCGCCCCGCCGCCATCGCGGACCGCTCGACGCGGTCACCTCGGAGCACGAACTGCCCCAGTTCGAATCCCACCAAGACGCCACCGCCTGGTGTGACCGGGAGTCAGCCAATCTGGTCGGGGCCACCCGACACGCCGCGGCCGCGGGCGACCACGCGACGGCCTGGCAGATTCCCTGGGCACTGCTCTCCTATTTCGACCTGCGCAAGGCCTGGGACGAATGGCTCTGGACCCACGAGATCGGCCTCGCCTCAGCCCGTGCGAGCGGCGACCGCTTCGGCGAGGCCGCGATCCTCACGGGCCTGGGCCACGCCCACTACTATCCGCGGCGCTTCGCCGACGCCACCGACTGCTACCGGCGCGCGGGCAGGCTCTGGCGCGAGATCGGGGACCGCCGCGGCGAGGCCGCGATCCTCAACGCGGTCGGCAACGTCCACCTGGAACAACGCGACCTCGACCAGGCCCTCGACCACTACCGCGACGCGCTGAGGATCGACCGCGCGATCGGCGACCGGCACGGGGAAGGCGTCGTCCTCAACAACCTGGCCGAGACACACTGCGAGCTCGGCGCGTTCGACCGTGCTTTGGACTACGCGTCGGCCGCGCTCGCGGCGAGCCGGGAGACCGGCTACCGGCGCATCGAAGCCTTCTCGCTGTGCCATCTCGCGCGAGCGCTCGCCGCGACCGGTTCCCTCGGTGAAGCGCTCGCCCGTTTCGACGACGCGATCGCTGTCAGCTCTCGGGCCGGAGACCGCCAGGTGGAGGCCTGGGCCTTCGACTACCTGGGCCGCGCCCTGGCGTCCGCGGGACGGGGAACCGAGGCGAGGCGCCATTGGGACCGCGCGGTCGACCTCTTCGCCCAACTGGGCGACCCGCAGGCGATCGACGTGCGCGAGCGGCTGGCCGCGCTGCCCGCGACACACCAAGCAACAGGCCTCGATGACAATCCCGACGTGGCTTGACATTTCGGTTCACGCTTCGGGGACGCGTCGGCCAACCACTGCCTTGAGCAGTACGACGTGCGCTTGCCAGTCCCCTGATTCTGCTGGCGAAGTCGCGTTGCTGGTCAGGCTGGTGTGAGTCCGAGGTTGTGGCAGAGGATGGATACTCTGGTGGGGCGGCGTGGCGGGGTGGGCTTGTCGTAGTGGCGCGCCGAGGCGTGAGATGTTGAGCGCGATGCCGGTGAACACGTTCTGCACGCGGGTCTTGGCCAGGCCGCGGTAGCGGGCGTAGCGCAGGTCGGGGCCGCGTACTGCCTGGGATATGGTGCCCTCGATCCCGGCGCGCTTGTTGTAGAGGTTCTTCCACTCGTGGGTCTGTAAAGCCTTTTGGTGGAGTCGGGAGACTGGAGGTGAGCACGCGGCTGGTCTCGCGGATGCGAAGTAGCTCGTCTCCTGAGCGCTTGCGATACGCGGAAGTGCCCACGGGCTCGCGCGCTTGACCTCTTCTCACGCCAGGAAGGGGTCGAAGTCTCGAGACGCCTCGTGATGCCTCAAAAAGAGGCACACGATAATAGGTCACCCATGCGGAGATCACGGCCCTGAGCTGCACGGAACTGCGCTCAACCGACGTCAACTGCGCTCAAATGAGCTCGAAAATCGAGCGCATCGGTGTGAACTCAGCGGTCAGATATAAAGGTTCATTTATCAGCTTCCAGTAAATCGCGCCGGCCTGCCGCTTTCACTGTATGACAGGCTTTGGTCACTCGCAAACGGGACGGTTCAGTGCGGTTGGCCGCAGTTCGCGGCGCCGCCCGCTCCCCGCCGTGCTCCCCCGATCCGCTCCCCGCAACGGACGGGGAGCAGCGGTGTGGAGAGTCGCACTGCTCCCCGATCCCCCGTGCTCCCCTCCGCTCCCCACGATGGTGCTCCCCGCGCTGCGGCGCAGGCTACGCCCCACGTCCGGAGACCCTCGGATGCCGCCGACGGGACGTTAAATCGCTGCACTGAGATCGAGCGGGATCTCCCGCCAGCCCCGCTGCCTATCCCGTGGACGGCGCCGAGATGACGCCTGCTCCCCCCGAGAGATCGCGAGACCGGATCCGCGCAAGGCCAGTGACCGTCTCGGCCGAAGAGCGCTTCGGCATGTGCGAAGTGCCCGACCCGGCCGCGCGCACCAAGCGCGAGATCGACGTCCTCGCGCTGGCTCTCGGACAACGCCCGCACAATCCCCGCGCGCAGATCGCCGTCATCGGGGAGGCCAGGCCACCCTGGACCGCCGCGGCAGCGGCGACCTGGCCCGACTCGAACGGCTGCGGACCCTGCTGGCCGAGCAAGGCCACGGTACCGATCAGGCCGTACTGATCCTGTTCTCGATGAACGGCTTCTACCCGGACCTGGCAAAGATCACCGGTAGGCGGACAGACGTCCTGCTTGTCGACCTGGCGGCTCTCTACGGCGACGGCACGGTCCTGGGACTCGGCGCCTGACGCAGCGAGCATGCCGCGCCGTCCCGCGGAAGCAATGAGGCCATGCCCGGCTACGAGCAGCATTCCGACCGGCTGTTGCCGCGACCGTCGAGACTCGAATTCCCCTTGATCCGGATCAGGACTCCAGTTCCATCCCGGGACTCGCTCGCATGGCCGCCGCTGGGCCGGCGCGCGACGGTCTCAGCGATCAGGCAGAGCGCTCGGCGTGATCTTCCCAGACCGGGAGCGGCCGGAGCCGGTGCCGCCATCCGGTAGGCGGGTACGAGGGACGTCGGGGGCTTCGACGACGTATCCGAAGTGGCCGTGACCGACGGCGCGGGTCAGCGTACGCAGGACGAATCCCGGGTCGTCGTAGGGGCCGTCCATGTAAAATGGCTCTCCGTCCCGGCCGAAGCGGATCGGCGACGTGTCCTTCGGCCGGCCGAGCACGGCCGCCGCGGCCTCGAAGTCCTCATGGGGTTCGAAGCCGAGGCTGCGGGCGTAGGCGGCGGAGCCGAACACCAAGTCCCGTACCAACGCGGCCGGGACCTGAAGGTACGACTCGAAGCTGTGAAAGTACCGCTGCCGGTACTCGGCGAGCTCGGTGTGTGACATCGCGTCAGCCGGGTGCGCGTTCTTCACCCCCAGACACCACACGTCCACCAGGAAGCCGACGACCTGCGCCTTGCTGGCGTGCTCGTGGTGCCGGGCGACGAGGACCGCGACCAGTCCGCCCCGCTCCGCATCGGCGCTCGGACGGTCGCAAGCGGCCCAGCCCGGCGTGGCGTCCAATCCGAGGCCGAAGCTCCAGCCCGCGCTGACCCAGCACTGCGGCTCGTCGCCGCCGTCGGTCGGTATCGCGGCATTCAGTGCCGCAACCACGTCGGCAACACTCGTACCGAGCGCGCGGGCGATCGCCTTGGGCGCCATGCCGTCGTGGCGCAGGGCCACAGCTTTCTCGGTGAGGTGTCCGTCCATACCTGTCAGGCTACTGTCGGCGCGTATTCCCGTCGGCCGGCTCGGCGACAGTCACCCGCACGAGTGTGTGCCAGACCCTGCCGCCGCGCGGAGTCCGCCTACGGCCGGGGCGCGGTCGCAACTCCCAGGCCATGCGGTCCTTGTACGTCGGCAGCGAGTTATGCCGCCGGCTGAGCCGCTCCGGCGTCTGGTCGGCGCACGCGGTGGACGGATGCCGCCGGTGATTTCGGCGGACCCGGCACTGCGGCGGCAGGCGCGGTGGGACAATGCGATCGTGAACGACACCCCCCATCGGCGCACACAGCTCCTGAACACCGCAGACCCGACAGCAAGCAGTCGCGCAGCGCACGGGAAGCGGTGAGGCGCGGTGGCAGTCACAGCGACGTTCACCGAACAGGATCTGCGCCAGGCGGCTGGAGAGCGTTCATTCGATCGCGGCCTGGGCTACCTGGACTCGGTGTCCGAGTTGGAGATCACCGCTGACGAGATCACGGCGCGGGTGTGGGGCACCGATGAGTACGAGGTCGTGCTCACCATGGGCGAACACGGGGTGGTAGGGGGCTGCGACTGCCCGTATGGCGCCGAGGGCGCGTTCTGCAAGCACTGCGTCGCGGTCGGTCTAACGGTACTACGCCACGGCCGGGGCCTGCCGACTCAGCGCCGCACCGCCGCGGACAAGCAGGCCGTGCTGGACCGGTGGCTGGAAGCACAGCCCAAGGAGAGGTTGCTGGAACTGCTGCGCGACCAGATCCATGCCGACCGCGATCTGCGCCGGCGGCTGCAGATGCGCGCCGCGGAGGCTGAGGCCGACCCGGCCGGGATCCGCGCGGGGCTGATGGACCTACTCGACCCGTCCCCGTACGCCGACCGTCACGGCTTCCTGGGTTACCGGGATGTCTCCCGCTACACCGATGCGGCAGGGGAGGCGACGACCGTCATCGAGTCCCTGCTCGACCGGGATCCGGCCGCCGCAGTCGCCTTGGCGTCCGCGGCCATCGAAACCGTCGGCGCGGTCCTGGAACAGGCCGATGACTCCTCGGGGTCCATCGGCATGCTGCTGGAGGAGTTCAGCCAACTGCACGCCGGAGCCTGCGCGGTCGCCAAGCCGGACGGCGCCGAACTCGCCGCCTGGCTCGCCGAGCGGATGCTCCACCGCGACTTTCCCGTGTTCGATCCCGACGACTACCAGGACGTGCTCGGCCCGACCGGGCGACGCCTGCTCAACGAGAAGATCACCGCCGCGTGGCAGGCCGACCCGTCCGGATGGCGGACCAAGCACCTGATGGAGAACCTGGTGCGGGCCTCCGGCGACGTCGATGCCATCGTGGCGGTGCTGACCGCCGATCTGGACGGCACCGGCTGGAAATACCTGCGCGTGGCCACCGAACTCCAGCAGGCCGGACGCGTCCAGGACGCGATCGCCTTCGCCGAGCGCGGTATCGCGGAGGCCACCGTCCCCGACGTCCGCCTGGTCGGCTTCCTCGCCGAGCGGTACACCGAGGCCGGTCGCGCACACAACGCCCTGGACGTGCACTGGTCCTGGTTCGCCGGGCACCGGACCCTGGCCGCCTACGAACACCTGCGCGCGGCCGCGCAGTCCGCGGACGCCTGGGCCGACACCCGGCCCAAAGCACTGGCCATGCTGCTGGAGGACGCGGACAGAACACGAAACGGCACCCGCGTCACCTGGGCCAGCCCGGTGCTGGTCGACGCACTGCTGTCCGACGGCGACCTGAACGCGGCCTGGCAGTCCGCGAAAACCGTCGGCACCGATTCCCAACGGCTCAAACTCGCCGACCAGATCCGCCCCACCCAGCCGGGCGAAGCGCTGACCGTCTACCTGGACCACGTCGAAGCCCTGCGCGGCCGGACCGGCAATGCCAACTACGAGCAACTGGCCGGACACCTGCTGGCCGCGCGCGAATGCCACCGCGCGCTGGGCACATCGACGATCTTCGACACCTACCTGGCCGATCTGCGCCGCAGCCAGAAAGGCAAACGCAACCTGATGTCCGTCCTCGACCGGCACGGACTGTGACCCGATCCGCCGCCGCGGCACGGGTAGGGTCGGTCGTCATGACCAGCACCGCCCAAGCCCCCGATCCGACCGGCGACGCCATCGTTCGCCAGACCGCGCCCGCGGCCTTGTCGAACCTGGTGACCGTCTTGAACCTGGCTGACGAGGGCCGGATCAAGTGCAGCGAGAAGACCAAGCGTCCCAGCGCGGCGACCATCGCCGCCATCACCTCGGCCCTGGACGGCGGCGACTGCTACCCCGCCGCCGTCAACGAGCCGATCGCCGCGTTCGCCTGGCCGCTGCTGCTGCAGGCCGGCGGGCTGGCGAACCTGTCCGGGACACGGCTGCAACCGACGGCCCGCGGCCGGGCTGTACTGGCCGCCCCGCACTACGCCGCGCTCGGCGCGCTGTGGAACAAGTGGGTGGCCAAGGCGCCGATCGACGAGTTCTCCCGGATCGAGGCGATCAAAGGCCAGCGCAAGGCCGCCACCTTCACCGCCGCGACGCGGCGCCGGACCGGCGTCGCGCTCGGACTCGCAGACCTGCCTGACGGCCAGTGGCTCGAAATCGACGCCGTGTTCCGCGCGCTACGGCGGCACCCCGAGTTGACGATCGCTCGCAGCGCCCGGTCGGTATGGAACCTGTACCTGGAAGATCCGCAATACGGATCGATGGGCTACGACGGCTTCGGGACCTGGAGCGTGCTCGAAGGCCGCTACGCGCTGTGCGTGATGTTCGAGTACGCCGCCACCCTCGGGCTGCTGGACATCACCTACCGCGACCCCGAAGGCGCGCGCAGCGACTACCTCCAGTGCTGGGGCGCGGACGACTACGGCTACCTGTCCCGCTACGACGGCCTGACCGCGGTGCGCGTCAACCCGCTCGGCGCGGCCGTGTTCCACGGGCGTCCCGTCGAGAACCTCGACCTCCCGCCAATCATGCCCAAGCCCGCAGCCGCCGTCGGCACCAGAGCCGAGAAACCAGCGCGCACGTCCTCGACACCGACCCGCGCCCGAGCGCGGGCGGCCGCCGACCGCGCGATCGTCGCGGCCCTGGCCGATCCCGCCGCCCTGCAGATGTTCGCAGCGATTGCCACCGCCGCCGGGGCCGACCGGGACGACCACGCGCGCAACACCGTCACCCGCCATGCACTGACCGCGCCCGGACTGGCCAAGACCACCGGGCTGACCCTCGCAGAGATCGAGCAGGCCGCAGCGCTCCTGGTCTCTGCCAGACTGATCGAGGAAGGCGACACACCCCCGGCGAACTGGCGGCTCAACCAGGCTACGCTCACCGTCTGATTCCAGCTTAACCGGTCGACGACCGTTACTACCTCAATAGATCGCGACCACTGACGCCGAAGGCGGGCTACTCCAGAGGGCGAGACGAAACCAACGCCTTGAGCTTGCCGACAACCTCATCCGTGCTGGTCAGACTTAGCGCGCGCGTGACGCCGATGTGGCGCGCGATAGCGAACCGCGGAACGTCCAGATGGCGCGCGGTTGCCGTGGCATGGTGATCGCTCGTGCTGCTGCGGCTGGCCTGCCTCGGAGTGAGCAACGCGTTCGCCCTGCTACGGCTGCTGCCAATGAGCGATCGAGCCCCGCTCGCGGCGTTGCTGCACCGGCTGCCCAGGCGTGTGCTCAAGCACCTGCATCTGGTGGTGCGCCCGGACACCGTCCTGCGCTGGCACCGCGACCTGGTCGCACGCCGTCACGCGGAACAGTCCCGGCCCAGGCGCCCGGGGCGGCCACGCACCGTGCGCTCAATCCGCGCCCTGGTACTGCGGCTGGTGCGCGAAAATCCTGCGTGGGGCTACAGGCGCGTGCACGGCGAACTGCTCGTGTTGTACGTGAAGGGACACGAGAATCGGCAGTTGGTCCTGCCCATCCCTGCCTACCCGCGCCGCGCCCTGTGTGCGCGCGGTGCGCGCCGCGCCGGACACGCGTTCGGCCGCGCCCTCGGCCGCCTGCTGGGCCTTGTGCTCCCACCGTTGGGCCGTGTGGCGCACGCCGCTGAACCCGGCGCGCAGCGCGTGGGCGGTGTCGGTCAGGCCCACCGCGGGCGGGCAGCCCGCGGCGGCCAGCACCGCGTCGGCACGCTGATCGAGGGCGAGGGCGAGCTCTTCGAGCAGGTCCTCGTCGTCGTGGCGGATGGAGTCGAGCAGGGTGCAACTGGCGCGTCGCCGATCTGTCGGGCGAGGTGTTCGCCGGCCCGGCACCTGGTCACCGCCTTCGCGGTGACCCCGTACTGCTCCTCGACGTTGTTGAGCAACTGCCGCTGGGTGGCCCGGCCGCGCAGCACGACGGCCGGGACGGCCATCGCCACCTCGAAGGGCAGCCGGGCAGCAGTCGCGCTCAGACGCAGCGCGCCCCCGAGCACGCCGCGCACCCGCCCCCGGGGCTGTAACAGGTCGAGTCTCTCGTCGATCCGGTGCACGTGGTCCCGCACGTCGCCCATGCGGCGCTCCAAGCTTTCGCGATACGCCCCGACGGGCGTGACCGCGGCATGCGCACCAAGCCGGTCGGCGAGCGCGGCCTCGGCCACGCGCACCTCACGCAGCGCCGGTACCAGCACCTGCGTAGCTACTGCCATCACCGTTCCTCCAGCTCCAGCGCCCCGGACACGCACCCCGAGACGACGGGGCCGGACTGCTCCCAGCCTGCCCCGAGCGCGCCATCCGCATCTTCGCGCGGGGGTCGCCAGTGCGCAGCTTCGGCGGCGGCAACGATCGCGGGGCGTTGGAAACGCGAACTCGACGGCATCCATGCTGCTCGCGCCGCAGCCATTATCCGGCGATCCACGCGGTTCAGCGCTGGGGTTCCCGCCGCCCTCGGGCTGCGCACCGCGGCATTGCCGCGCGTCCTCGGTCGGCCTGCCGGATGCGGACATCGGCCCACGCGGGCGGCGCACCGTGCGCACCACCACAACGGCCCACCAGCTCAGGAAGGCGGCCCGATGGCGCGCGGCGTCACATGGCCAGGACGGCACCGACGCCGAGGGCTACCAGCGTCGCGGCGGCCAGCAACACGAACCACAGGGCGCGCCGAGCCCAGCGCAGACGGTACCAGCGGCCGGGCACGCACAGCAGTCGCGCCAGGCGGGGGTCCTCGCCGGCCAGTTCCCGCTCGATCTGCTCGAGCCGTTCTCTGTCTTTGTCGGTCAACGCCACGGCAACCTCCTCGCGATCACCGCAAGCCCGCGCGTGGTGCGCGCTGCGTGGCAGCCATGCCTGCCGCTACGATCCTCCGCCTGCCCGCCGGGGTCAGGTGTTGGGCAACGCTGCGCTGATGTCTGCCAGCGCGAAGCCGCAGTCGCGTTCCAGCTCGATGGCCAGGTCGCCGAGCGACACGATGCCGACGGGGTGGCCGTCCTCGGTGACCGGCAGGCGGCGCAGCGCGTTCTGCCGCATCAGGGTGACGGCGCGATCGACGTCGTCGTCCGGACCGATGCTGACCACCGCAGTGCTGCAGACCGCGCGCACCGCGGTGTGCTCGGGATCCTTACCCTCGGCCATAGCGCGCACGACCAGGTCACGGTCGGTGACCACACCGCACAGGCGGCCGTCCTCGACCACCAGGACGTCGCCGATACCCGCGTCGCGCATCTTGCGCGCCGCCTCCTGCAAGGACGTGTCCAACTCGACGGTCACGAGCTGTTTGATCATGATTTCGCGGACAGTATGAGACATGACAACCTCCGGAAACGCTGACACTGGTACGGATACCCGCGAGCGTGTTATTCATTCGGCGCACTGGGCGACGCGGTGCCGATCGGCGGCCGTCGTCCGAGCCCGGCCAAGCCGACGTGGGAAAACGTCTGCGGCAACCGGTCTCAGCCCGCCCGCGCGGGGTTACCCTGGAGGGGTCTCTTGTTCTGCGGGGTGAGGGCAATGCTGCTGTTGGGCATGCTGCTCCTGGGCGCGACCGGAGCGTTCACGGGGCTGCTGATCGCATACAACTCCTCTGGCGGCCCGGACTACACCGTGACGATGTTCAGCAACAATCTCGGCACGCTGGACAGCCTGCAGGTGTTCCTGGCCGGTATCGCGCTTGCGCTGGTCTTCTGCCTGAGCCTGGTCATGATGACCGGCGGCGCGGGAAGGGCGCGCCGCCGTCGGGCGGCCCGGCTCACCGAACTGCGCGACGCGGCCCGGGCCCGCACGGAACGCGACGCGCTGGCGGCCAGGCTGGGACAGGACCCGTCGCTCGCGGACGGCTCCGCGGTGACGACGCCGGGCACGGATCCCTCAGCACCGAAGTCGCGCAGCGGGGATCCCTCCACAGCGCCGACGCGCAAGCACCACCGCATGCCGCACGTCTTCGGGCACTGAGCCGCGACGCCCGACCGCGTGGCCGGGCACCACGCGCCCGCAAGTTGGCCGCACAATGCCGGCGTGCTTGCCGGTATCGCCCGCGGCGCCGACAACCCGCACGCCCGGGCGAATCGGTCTATCTGGCCGGATCCGGGGTCGCCCGTACCGTATCGACGGTGTCTTAGGATCCTGCGAACCGAAGCCCGCTCCCGCTCTGACGCGGCGCTCCTTGAGCGAGACCTCACGTCCGCTCTCCGCGTGGGACACGCGGCCGGCTGAGCGCCCAGAGCGGCCGAGCGGCGAGCTGACCGCAGTTGTGGCAGCACATGCACGGCTGCAGATACTACGTATCCACGTGGAATCCGGCATCCCGGTGGTGAAGTGGAGGGGCCGGGGTGGGTCCGGGCCGCGAGCCCGGGGGGTCGGTGGTGGCCGCGGCCGCGGGATCACAGAGGGGTTCCAGTGTCGCGGTGGGCCGTCGTGACGCGAGGAGCGGTGAGCTGGGGCTAGTTGTTGCGGGTGCCATCAGGCCCCCGCAGAATGCCTACCGTGGTTCGGCCGCATCTGTTGCTCTGCGCGTCCCGTCGCAAGGGCCACTCGTTCGGTCCGGGATCGCGCGTGACGGTCGCAGTTCGCCCATGCGCCGTCTTGTCACCATAGGCATGGTTTGCACCGAGCAAGCTCTGTAGGCTCAAGGTGTGGAAGATACTTGGACAAATCGCGATCTCCCGGTCTTGTTGAAGGTCGTTGAGCTCGTGGACGAGGCGACCGGTGAGGAAGTCCACCTCCAAGACGCCGCAGACGCGCTGAAGATGGACGTCAACGAGGTCGGGCGCGCAGCCGTGGCCTTGAACGAAGACTTCATCCATCTACGCAAGGGCGGATTGCCGCACACCTGGGCTGTCACGGGCGTCACGTCGAACGCGCGACGTATGGCAGGGCAGTGGCCGAACTGAGTCGCATGAGGGCGGCGGTGCTTGACCATCAGGCCGGTGTATGACCGGTCGCGTACCGCGAGCGTGCTTATGCCCTCCGCGCGCAGCCGCCTTTCGATGAGATCGGCCACGGCGTCCGCGCCGATCCGGCCAAACCAGGTGACGGGCGGGCCGAGCCGCGCGACGCCGATGGCCACGTTGGATTCCGTGCCGCCGATGCCGAGGGTGAAGCCACGCGCGTAGTCCAGCAGCCCGGTTTCGGCCGCGGTGACCAGGCCCATCGTCTCGCCCGCGGTGATCAGGCCGCTGGTGCGCACATCGTGGGGGTCGGCCGATTCGCGCTGCCGGGCGCCTTGGTCAGGCATCCTCTCGGACATGCGCGGCGCCCTTCCCTCCGATCATGGCCGAGGGGGCCTGGGTGTTGCCGCTGATCAGCATCGGCATGATCGAGGCGTCGATCACACGAAGCCCGTCCAGCCCGCGTACCGGCAGGCGGGTGTCCACCACGGCCATCGCGTCCCGTCCCATCTTGCAGCTGCCGGCCGGATGGTAGTCGGTCTTCGCCCACGGATGTAGTCCTTGACTCGACGCGACTCGGTAGAGGTATCCTTCGACACCCCCTCCTGCTCCGCCCCACGGTGAAGGGGCCCACGGTCAGCGGCTGGCCCGGCTCGAACTCGTGCAGGGCAACCGCGTTTTCGAGCATGCCGAGTCGGTCAAGTGCGAGGACGGCGTCCACGGCGGCGGTCGGCGCGAAGACAGGCAGCGGCGGCGGTGGATCCGCGACCAGGGCACGCGCCCGCAGCAGGGGGTTAAGATCGGCGCAGTGGTCGGGGTGTGGCGCGGACTACTTCGCCCGCCGCGATCCCCAGCGCGTGATGCGCCAGATGACCCGGCAGGCCAACGCCCTCGGCCTGACCGTCCGCTTCGACCCCGTCGAAACCTCACGACCCAACGAATCAATCAACTCCCGAGCCACAGATCCGATTCACCTTCGTGTCAGAACCCTGCCAAACAAGGGGCTCCCACCTGCGGATTGAGGATGAAAACTCCTCATAATTCGCGAATGCCTGGATTGGACCGAGCGTCGCCCGCACCTGGCCGGGGCCGTCGGGGCGAGCGTCTGCGCCCGATTCTTCGAATCCGGGTGGATCACACGGATTGGCTCAGGCCGGGCGATCCGACTGGCCGCCACAGGCCGGGCCGCTCTGCGAGAGTAACTCGGCCTACACTGTCATCGGCGTGATTGCAGCAGGTCACAGGGTCTTTCCTGTCGTGGAGGTCGTGCTAGGTTTGAACTCCAAGGGCTGCTACTCGGCGGCGGAGTATGAGGCATCCATGAAGGGCAGGGGCCGACAGGACAGGCGTGCGCGATGGAGTCTGGCCACCTTGACGGCGGTGGCGGGTGGCCTGCTGGCCGTGCTGATCGGGGCGGCTTTCGCGGCGGTGCTCTTGTCGGTCGACGAGATGCGGTCCTCCATGCTGGCGGCGCAGGACGACCAGGCGGCGATCAGCCAGGCCAGGCTCGTCGACAACCTCGTCCTGGACATCGAGACCGGTCAGCGCGGCTTCGTCATCACGCGGCAGGACCAGTTCCTGTATCCCTGGACGGCCGCGCAGGGCCATTTCCCCGGACAGGCGCAGCAGCTCGTGCGCATGAGCACCACGCCCGCCCAGCGGAATCTCGCCCAGCAGATCAGCCGGGCCGGTGAGTCCTTCATCCATTACTCCATTCCCGTGGTCGACGCGGCGCGGCGCGGTGACCCGGGCGCGAGCAGTCTGGCGGTCATGCTGGACGGAAAACGGCACGTAGACGCGATCAGGGGGCTGTTCGACAGCTACACGGGCACCCAGCAGTCAGCCATCGTCGCGAGCGAGGCCGCCTCCGACACGAGCGCCCGGCAGTCGGTGATCGCGGCGTCGGTCGGCATCGCGGTGTCGGTCCTGTTGATCGCCGGCTATGCCGGATATGTCACGCGGGTGATCGTCTCGCCGGTTCGCAGGGCGGCCAGCCTGGCGACCCGGCTCGCAGGGGGCGACCTGACCGCGCGGATGCCGCGCACCGGCACACGGGAGATCGGCCAGTTGGAGACGGCGTTCAACACGATGGCCGGGTCCCTGGAGGCGAGTCTGGGGCATGAGCAGGAGGTCCAACGGCGACTGCGGCTGCTCTACGACACCGGCATGGCCGTCGGCACCGCTCTCGACGCGACGCAGACCGCTCGCGAGCTGGCGCAGGTGGCTGTGCCGCGGTTCGCCGACTATGCCACCGTCGACCTGGGCCTGTTCGTCCTCCAGGGTGGGGAGCCGACAACCAGCCCCGACTCGCTTTTGCGCAGGGCGGCCACGGTCGGTGTGCGCGACGGCGCCCCGCTCGATCCCGTCGGCGCGCTGGTCGCAGCGCTCCCCGCGGCCTGGCGGGCCGAATCGTCCGAGGCGGGGACGATCATTGTGGACCTGAGCGTCTGCGGCGCGGACCAGTCCCCGGCTTCAGGTGAGACTGGTCGACTGCTCCTCGACTTCGGTATGAAGTCCCTGATCGCCATCCCGTTGGCCGTCCAGGGCGTCGTGATGGGCAGAGTCGACTTCTGGCGTGCCCACGATTCGCAGGCGTTCGGCAAGGAGGACCTGGCCGACGCCGAGGACCTGGCGGCCAAGGCCGCGGTCTGCATCGACAACGCCCGTCGTTACACCCGCGAGCGGATGATCGCGTTGACTCTGCAGCGCAGTTTGCTGCCGCGACGGCTGCCCGAGCAGTCGGCGGTGCAGACCGCCTACCGCTATCTGCCCACCGGCACGCAGGCCGGGGTGGGGGGAGACTGGCTCGACGTCATACCGCTGTCCGGCACCCGGGTCGCCCTGGTGGTGGGTGATGTCGTGGGGCACGGTGTGCATGCCTCCGCCAGTATGGGGCAGCTGCGTTCCGCGGTGCGTACCCTGGCGGACGTCGACCTCGCTCCCGACGAGCTGCTCACTCACCTCGACGACTTGGTCCTGCATCTCACTGAGGGTGACGACGCACTGGCCGGCGAGTTGAGCGCGACTTGCCTCTATGCGATCTATGACCCGATCTCGCGCCGCTGCTGCCTCGCCAGCGCCGGCCACCCGCTGCCCTTCATCGTCGATCCGAGTGGCGCGGTGGCCGCCGTCGCCGGCCACCCCGGGCCGCCGCTCGGGGTGGGCGGCCTGCCCTTCGAGACCGCTGAACTGGAACTGCCCGCGGGCAGCACTTTGGCCCTGTACACCGACGGCCTTGTGCACTCGCGCGAGCTCGACATCGGCCAGGGCCTCGAGTTGCTTCGCCAGGCGCTGGCGCGCCTGCCGGATTCGCTCGATGCCGCCTGCGACGTCGTCATGGACAGTCTGTTGATCGGCCCTGCGGCCGACGATGTCGCACTGCTGCTCGTGCGCACCCGCGCGCTGTCGTCCGAGCACGTCGCCACCTGGGAGATCTCCAGCGGCCCCGAGCACGTCGCACGCGCCAGGGCCCTAGCCACCGAGCAGCTGGAGGTGTGGCACATGGACGAGTCGTCCTTCGTCACCGAACTGGTCGTCAGCGAACTGGTGACCAACGCCATCCGCTACGGCGGCCCGCCCATCCAGCTGCGGCTCATCCGAGACTCGGCGCTGATATGCGAGGTCTCCGACGGCAGCAACACCGCGCCCCATCTGCGGCGCGCCCGCGTCTTCGACGAGGGAGGCCGGGGCCTGCTCCTGGTCGCCCAGCTCACCGAGCGCTGGGGCACCCGGTACGGCGATTACGGCAAAACCATCTGGTGCGAGCAGGTGCTGCCCACGGCAGAGCACCGTCTCTGACGGTGACACGCCGATCGAGGTTCGAATATGCGGGGTCCGTCAGGTCCCCCCTCGATCGCGGCTACGGTGCTCTCGAGGGCCCCGTGTTTCGCGGTTCTCGGTGGTCATGTTTCGGCTGCGGCCCAGGCCGGCAGGACGGTGTGGGTTTCCACGGGCCCAGGCTGGTAGCGGCCTGGGTGCGAAAACCTCGCGGCGCTGATCACGCGCCGGAGCTTGACCACCATGTCCTCGAAGGATGGCTCACTCTTGGTGGTGCGCTGACGTGTACGGGGTGAGAGCACCGGCCACCATCCGGAGCCTGCTGGTGCAGGGTGCGCGTGGGCGGGTCGGCGAGTTGCCGGGGTTGAGATTCACAACGATTTGCCGGAGCTTGCGGTCGCCTCGAACCTGGTCCTCGGTTCGGTGTCCCAGCCTCCACGGTCCCCAGGGGATTTCCGTACCGACCTACAAGTCGCCTGAGGCAGTCCGGGTTTACTTCGGCCCCGACTGCGCTCTTGCTGCTGGTTGGTTGCGTTGCGCTGCCCGTTGAGCAGGCTAACCGGATCCTGTTGGTTTATTCGGCAGGGTTCTGATTCCGTAGGATCGCTTCGCGGGCGGCTTGTCGTCGATTGCCGGTCGCGGGGAGGATGAGGGTCGTGTCGATGCAGCCCGCGCCGTGGCCGGAGCCGGATCCGCAGGTCGCGGTGGCGATCCGGGCGATCTATCGGCGTCAGGACTTGCCGCTGGCGGTTCAGATCCGGGACATGCTCGGCGAGGTGTTCCCGGACGAGGGATTCGCGGCCGGGTTCGGGGTGCGGGGCAGGCCGGGGTACTCGCCGGGCCGGTTGGCGCTGGTCAGCGTGCTGCAGAAGGCCGAGTCGCTGACCGACCGGCAGGCCGCCGACGCGGCCGGGCGGGATCTTGCGTGGAAATACGCGCTCGTGCGCCACGAAGCGCTACCTTGATATCCGGGTAGAGATGAGAGAGCTCTACCTCCGGCCTGTCGCAGCAGGCTGGTGAAGCTGGGGGCAGCCTACCGGGGAGTCGCCCGGGATGGTGGGAGCAGCCCCGACAACGACGGGACGCACTGGCACTGCCAGACGGTGCGGGTCCGGCAAGCGAGATGGGAAGCCGTACGTGAGGAACCAGTGCCTGACGCCCCGTAATATTTCCACCGGCTCCAATCTGGCGGATATGGGCCGGGTGCAGTGCACGTCACCGCAGGTCGGTGGCGACTTCGAAGCCGGGTTAGGGCGCCGGTGGGAAGGCCACGTTGAAAGCCTGCGGCGCAGGCGTGGCGATGCTGCCGGGGTACAGCTGGACGGCTCACCCGTCGACTGGTGGGTGGTGAACGTGGGAAGCGGCCCGGTATCGCCCGACGCGCCTTCGGGCGCGGGGCAGGCCCGTCGTCGGCTGACGGTGCCGGGTCGTGGCGGAGGCCCCGTAGTAGTCCGAGCGCGCGAGAGGCGCGTACATGGCGAAGGGGGCCAGCACGTCGGCGGCGGAAGAACTGGAATACCGGGAGGCTCTCGCCGGTGAATATCGACGAGTCGGAGCACGCCTTGTACGAGGCGGAGCGCCGGGTACTGGAGATCCAGACCAAGCTGCACCGTTGGGCCTGCGATGATCCCGGTCGCAGGTTCGATGACCTGTTCAACTTGATCGCCGATCCCGCGTTCCTGCTGGTCGCGTGGGATCGGGTGCGGGGCAACAAGGGTGCCAAAACTGCCGGGGTGGACGGGCGTACCGCGCCGTCCATCGCGCTGCTGGTGGGCGTCGAGGCGTTTCTCGACGAGTTGCGGTCCTCCATCAGGGACCGTAGTTTCCGCCCGTTGCCGGTCAAGGAGCGGATGATTCCCAAGGCGGGCGGCAAGCTACGTCGCCTGGGGATCGCCACGATCCGCGACCGGGTGGTGCAGGCGTCCTTGAAGCTGGTGTTGGAGCCGGTCTTCGAGGCGGATTTCCTCCCGTGTTCCTACGGGTTCCGCCCGAACCGCCGGGCGCAGGACGCGGTGGCCGAGGTGCGCCACTTCACCTCCCACTCGTATGAGTGGATCGTAGAGGGTGACATCTCCGACTGCTTCGGGTCCCTCGATCATGAAATATTGGTCAGCACCCTGACGGAGCACATCCACGACGGCCGATTCCTGCAACTGATCGAGCGGATGCTGAAGGCCGGGTATCTGGAGGACTGGCAGTGGCATGCCACGCTTTCCGGCGCGCCACAAGGCGGGATCGCCTCGCCCGTCATGTCCAACGTCTACCTGGACCGTCTCGACCGGTTCGTTGAGCAGCAGTTGATACCGGAGTACGAGCGGGGCGAACGCCGCCGCAAGAACCCGCACTACCAGCACGTCACCAACGAGATCGCCCGGGAGAAGCGGCACGGCGACCGGGAAGCGGTGCGTCGGCTTCGGCTCGAACGCCGCACCCTGCCGAGCCAGGACCCGGACGATCCCGGCTACCGGCGGTTGCGTTACGTGCGGTACTGCGACGACTTCCTGCTCGGATTCGCCGGTCCCAAGCGCGAAGCAGAGGAGATCAAGGAGAAGATCCGGGCGTTCCTGCGCGATGAGTTCAAGCTGGAGCTGTCCGAGGCCAAGACCCTGATCACCCACGCCGCCACCCAGGCGGCGCGGTTCCTCGGCTACGAGATCAGGACTCAGCACGCCGACACGAAGATCACCGCCGGGAGGCGGTCGGTCAACGGCGCCATCGGCCTGTTCGTGCCCAAGACCGCCATCCGGGAGCGGTACGCCCGCTACATGAGCAAGGGAGCACCCGCGCAACGCGGACCACTGCTGTTCGACGACGACTTCACCATCGTCGCCAAGTACGGGTCCGAATACCGCGGGTTCGTCCAGTACTACCTGCTGGCCCAGGACGTGTTCCGCCTGGAAAAGCTGCGCTGGGTCATGGAGACCTCCATGCTCAAGACCCTGGCCGGGAAGCACAAATCCACCGTCGCCAAGATGGCCCGCAAGTACAAGACGGCCATCGACACCGGTGCCGGGTCCCGGACGTGCTTCCAGGTCACGGTCGCGCGCCAAGGCAGGAGACCGCTGGTCGCCCGCTTCGGCGGGATCCTCCTCAAACGCCAGCGCACCGCCGTCATCACCGATCGGAAGCCGACCCTGGTCACCGCGAAGCGCAACAAGCTGATCCATAGGCTCCTGGCCGAGCGGTGCGAAATCTGCGAGTCGCGGACCGGGCTCCAAGTCCACCACATCCGCAAACTCGCCGACCTCGACAAGCCGGGGCGGCCCGAGAAACCGGCCTGGATACGCCTGATGGCCAAGCGCAAACGCAAGACCCTCGTGGTCTGCGAACGCTGCCACCAAGACATCCACGCCGGACGCGCCACAGCCACCACCCGGACGTAAAGCACTAGAGAGCCGGATGCGAGGGAAACCCGCCAGTCCGGTTCGGGAAGGGGCCGACGGAAAAGGACCCGAACCACGGGCACCTCGCCGGCGGCCTACTTCACGCGGGAAGCGGTCCGGAGAAACGGCCCGATCGCAAGACGGGACCGCGCTCCGGACCGACTTCACGGGCTGGCGCTGGATGATCCCGGGTTCGACTTCTCGGTCCTCTCGCAGTTCCGTGCCCGGGTGGTCGCCGGAGGCCTGGAGCAGCACGTGCTGGATGTGCTGCTGGCCGTGCTCGTCGAGGACTGGTCAAGGCGCGCGGGAAGCAGCGCACTGATTCCACCTACGTGATCTCGGCGGTGCGTGATCTCAATCGGCTGGAGTTGGCCGGGGAGTCGGTGCGGGCGGCGGCGGAGGCGGTCATCGCGGCGGCGCCGGGCTGGTTCGCGTCCGCGTTCGACGTGGCGGGGTGGTCGGCGCGCTATGGGCGGCGGATCGGTTCGTGGCGGCTGCCGACCGCCGAGACGAAGCATGCGCAGCTCGCCGTGGACTACGGCACGGACGGGTTCGCGCTGCTGGAGGCGCTCTACTCGGCGGCCGCGCCGCAATGGCTTCGGCAGTTGCCGGCCGTGCAGGTGTTGCGAGAGGTGTTGCTGCAGAACTATCTGCGGACCGTCGACGAGCACGGGAAGCAGGTGATCAGACGGCGGGATGCGGAGCGGGACGGCATCCCGCCGGTCCCACGGCGGATCAGCTCTCCGTATGACCTCGATGCCCGGTGGGCGGCCAAGGGCGATGACCTGTTCTGGAACGGATACAAGGTCCACATCTCGGAGACCTGCGACGGGCCGCCGGAGCCGGTGGCCGGGGACGGGACACGGCGGCTGGAGCGGCCGAACATCATCACGAATGTGGCGACCACGGATGCCACCGTGCCGGACGCGGCGGTGACCGCGAGCGTGCACACGATGCTCGCCGAGCGCGGTCTGACCCCGGCCGAGCACTTCGTCGACTCGGGGTATCCCTCGGCGGCGCTGGTCGTGTCGTCGAAGGCGGAGCATGGGATCGAACTGGTCGCGCCGTTGCTGGCCGACAACTCTGCCCAGGCCAGAGCGGGAACCGGCTTCGACCGGTCGGCGTTCACGATCGACTTCGACACCCAGCGCGCCGTGTGTCCCCAGGGCAGGACCAGCACGACGTGGAACCCGGTCAGCCAGAAAGGGACCGCCGCGCTAGTGGTGTCCTTCGCCGTCAGCGACTGCCGACCGTGCCCGGTCCGCTCCTCGTGCACCAACTCCAAGGCCGCACGCCGCCAAGTGACGGTGCCCCCGCGGGAGATCCACGAGGTCCAGCAGAGTGCCCGCGCCAGTCAGAAGACCGAGCAATGGCAGGCCCGATATGCCGTGCGAGCCGGCGTGGAGGGAACCATCCACCAGGCGGTCGAGGTGACCGGGATTCGCCGAGCCCGCTACCGCGGCCTGGACAAGACCCGCCTGGACCACGTGCTTTCCGTGACCGCACTCAACCTGATCAGGCTGGACGCCTACTGGAACGGACATGTCCTGGACCGGACCAGAGCAAGTCACCTCACCCGGCTCGGGCTGGCTGCCTGACGAATAAGCCAACAGGATCTAACCGGAGGACAAAACAGTGGATCACAACGGTATGCAGCCCGGCGATCAGGTCACGTAGTGCTGCTGTGCAGGCTGTGCTGGTCGAAAACTGGCTCACTGGCTCTGATCAGGAGCTTCTCACGCGGACGGATGCAGCGAGGCCAGGAAGCTGGCTCTCCGGGGGCTTCTCATCGCTGCCGTCCACTCCCACGAGGACGATCCCGACAGGCACGCCCCGACGACGAGCAGCACGCACGGCGTGGGTAGCAGAGCGTTCCATGCCGACGCGGTGGCTGGCCCCCTGTCCCAGCGTCGTAGCCGTGCGGTGGGCCAGACGGGGGGACATGATGCCCCGGACGGGCGCAGTGGACGTCCGTGCGGATGCCGGGACTGCAGTGGAACCACAGGGTGGGAAGCGTCGGCGCGGGACGATCCCGCGCGGCGCAACCCGCAAAGGAGAGTCCGATGGCGGACTACTACGTGTTCAAGATGCCCAAGCACCCGCGCGGCGACGGCATGCTGGACAAGGCCCAACTGGTCGAGCTCGAAGCGCTTGCCACGGCGGTGTCCGGCAGCCAGAAGCCGATCTACGTGTCCGGACCGCACGACACGGTCGAGCAGAAGGCCACGATCAAGGCAGTGCGCGACCATCTGATCCGCAAGGGGGTGGCGCCTGAGCGGATCACCACCACCAAGCCCGTCGGCGAGGCGCTCTCGCTCGCGGGCCACACCCCGAGCGTGTAAGAAGGCCGCATATCGCAGCATTTGATCGGCCCGGGCCAACACGCGATCCCGCGGAGCGGCCCGGGCCGCTCACTCTCGGGCGCGGCTCCGACACGCCGGTGCGCAGCGCAGGTCTGCTGCGCCGACGCGGCAGTGGCAGGAGCCTCATCTGCGCCCGGGGCCGGCGGCGAGCAATCCTGCGAGCGCGGTCACAGTGCTCACAGCCTGGGCGAGGGCGGCCGTGGCCGCCTCGGCGCGAAACGCTCGCCCTGACAGGCCCGGGCCGTCACCAGGTCGTAGGTCGCCGCCAGGTCGGCATCGACATAGGAGTCGGCGGCCAACGCCGCCGCGGTCACCAACTGCGGCAGCCACCGCAGCAGCAGTCCGAACAGCGGACCGGTGTGCCCCGGCCAGGGACGCGAACATCATGGTCACCGCCTACCAAATCCGCCCGACGCCCGATGCCTCGCCCGGATGCAGGGAGGGGTCAGCGCAGCGCAGCAGCCACAACTCGCGCCGGTCGCACTTCTCGCTTCCGGGGCCTCCAACACCGGGGCCGCTGCTTCGCCGCGGCTCGCCGGAGCGGTGGCCGTAGCTGCTGACGGGGTTGTGGTGGTTGGTCTTCGGTTCGCCTCGCGAAACAGGTGTCCGGGCGAAGGGCACTCGGCCACACCGCCCTGTGGGTCCGACGATTCACCGGATCCACAGGGCGGGGCTGCGATAGTGCGCGAATCACCTCGCAGCCCGTCATCGGCGTGTGTCAGCGCGGCGCGGGCGCGGTGAGCGTGGCCAGCAGTGCGGTGCCGTCTGGCGTGCCGAGGCCGGTGCAGGCGTCCCAGCCGGAGGCGGCGGTGTAGTGGCCGTTGTTTCCGTCGGTGATGTCGCGGAAGCCGGGTGCCGTGCGGCCAGTGGCGGCGCCGCTGTACAGGGCGGGCTGCAACATCCCCAGGGGACGCCCCAGGGCCTGGGAGAGCCGACAGGTCAGGGCGGCCCACAGGGGTGCCACGGCGCTGGTCCCGCCGATGACCATGCGCTGTCCGTCGACCATGACCTCGTAGCCGGTGGCGGGATCGGCGTCGGCGGCGACGTCGGGAACACCGCGGCCGCGCCTGGCGCCGTTGTGCGGGACCCCGACGCTGGCCTGCCAGGCCGGCAGCGGGAACGCGGCGCTGATACCGCCGCCGGTGGCTCCGCCGCCGCTGCCGTCGTTCCACACCCTCTCCGCGCTGATCACCCCCTGGGCGGGGTCGGCGTCCAGGCGGGTGCCACCGCAGGCCAGGGCGTACGGGCTGGACGCGGGGAAGTCGGTGTGCGGGTGCCCGTCGCTGATCCCGTCGCCGCTGCCGTTATCGCCCGCCGCGACGCACACGGTCACCCCCAGCGCGGCGGCGTCGGCCAGCGCCTGGTCCAAGACGGTGCGGGCCTGGCCGGTCCAGTTCTCCTCCGGGCCGCCCCAGCTGATGCTGAGCGCGGTGGGGGTGGGGGTGGCGTGCACCGCGGTGCTCACCGCGTCGACGAAGCCCTGGTCGGTGTTGGGCGCGAAATACACCAGCTGTCGCGCGCCGGGAGCCAGCGCGCCGGCGACCTCGATGTCCAGAAGCACCTCGCCGTCGGCGCCCTGCGGGTCCCTGCCCGCGACGTTGGAGCCGGCGTCGACGCTCACTGCGGTGACGGACGGGGTCGCCAGCCCGAGGGAGGAGAAGTAGGGGTCCAGGTCGCTGTCGGTGAAGCCGCCGCCCAGTTCGATGATGGCCAGGGTCTGGTCCGCGCCGTCCGTGCCAGGGGGGAACCGGTAGATCTTGCCGAGCTGGAGCGGGGTGTAGGAGGTCTGCCCGGTGGAGGCTTCGGCGTGTCGCAGGTGGGGGGCGGCCTGCGGGCGGTCGTCCAGGCCGAGCACGGCGAGCACAACACCGTCCAGCTCGGCCGGCACGCGAAGAGCGCCCTCGCGGTGCCGGTGCGTGACCGGGGCGCCGCCGGTCGGGCTGGGACTGGACACCTGTGACAGGGTGGCACCGAACACGGAAGCCAGTGCGCTGATGCTGCCCGACGCTTTGAGGCGGCGGGACGCCGCATCGACCGCGGTGATTTCGATGCCGTGGCCGGAGAGCACCCGGCGGACCAGTTGCACGTCGGCCGGATCTGCGCCGTGCCGCTCGGCGAGCTGGGCCGGGGAGATGGTGGCGGGTCCTTCGATCAGCGCTTGCGGGATCTCGGCACTGCGGCGCAGCACCAGCGTCGCCTCGATGTGCGCTGAGCCGTCCAGCCGACCTGCGGATCGTGTCCGGGCAGTGGCGGTTCGCTCGCTACCGGGAAGTGGAACAAATTGGTCCATAACGCCGAGCATCTCCCCGATCGCGCCGAGCCGCGATCCGGCGCCAGTCGCGACCAGGGGCGCAGCGTAGGGCCCGGCACCCGCTCTAAAACTTGCCGGGCAGTTCACCCGCGGTTACGGCGCCCACACTCCCCGGTATCCAAAGAGACCATCCGGCTGGTCTACGGACGACGCCCTGCAGAAGTTCTCCCGTGAGCTGCTCGCTCCGGCCCAATACTGCCGGATCGGCGAGCGCAGCGCCCACACCTGGTTCGCCTTCCACGAGCCGCTCGACCACCCGCGGGTGAAGAACTAACGACGGGTCGTGGACCGAATACGGCTCGATGGTCGGCGTTCCCATCGAGAAGTGATCGCGCGCAGCCAATCGGATCGGATCGGGACGTGCTCAGGGAGACGCGCCCACACAACTGCGTGTCTCGGCGAATTCAGGGCCTGCAGCCGATTGGCCCATATGCGATTTCGGGATGGAATGGCAATGTACCAAGTAGCGGTGCCGGCATGTGAAGGTTCTCTGTCGAGGCGGGTAGGCGAACGGGGTACCCAACCCGCTCCTTCTCCTGCGGCGTTTGCGCGACCGTTCCCATCCCTACACGAGCGAGAGGCAGCGTGAGATGCGTGCATCGATAGGCGACAAGCTGCACATTCACACCAACCACGTCGGCGTACCCGATCAGCACGGCCGGATCATTGAGATCCGCGGGATCGACGGCGCTCCCCCCTACCTGGTGCGGTTCCCTGACGGGCACACGCGGCTGATATTCCCCGGCCCCGACGCAGTCGTCGATGTCGCCGGGCCACAGCGGGAGGCCCCCGCTCGTGCTGCTGAGTACAGCCGACAGGTCCACGCAAGGATCGGCCGGTGACCGCTCGACGTTCACGATTCTGATCGATCATGTTTCGGCTGTGGCCAAGGCCGGGAGGACGGCGCGAATATCCTCGGGTTGTGGCCTGTGGCTGGTGGGCCTGTGCGTCGGCGGTGCCGCACGGAAACACGATTCTGGTGTGACCGGCGGCTTTGCCTGACGGTTGCTCTACTGGTTGGCTTGCCCGCGTGTTGATCGGGACGGCGTATCGGCTCGGCCGCCGGGTACTCGGTGTGCTCGGGGCGGTGGCGCGCGGCGACGGGGCGCTCATGGCAGAGGTTCTGGCACTGCGGCACGAGAACGCAGTGCTGCGCCGCCAGGTCGCGCGGGTGCAGTATGAGCCCGCGGATCGGGCTTGGTTTGCCGCCCTGTCGGCGCGTGTCCCGTGCGCCCGCTGGGCCGAGGTATTCCCGGTGACTCCGGCCACGCTGCTGTCCTGGCACCGTCGACTGGTCGCGGGCAAGTACACCTCCACGCGCAGGACGTCGGGCCGACCGTCGACCAGGCCCGCGGTCAAAGCCCTGATCCTCGCGATTGCCCGAGACAATCCGTTCTGGGGCCACCGCCGCATCCAGGGCGAACTGGCCAAGCTCGGCTACCGCATCGCCTACGCCACCGTGTGGGAAATCCTCACCACTGCGGGAATCGACCCCGCGCCGCGACGCAGGGGCGAAGCACCTGGTCGGGTGGCCGTCGGCCAAGACGGCCACCCTGATCGCCCCGGCCCTCGTCGCGGCCGGGGTACCGCGACCGTAAGGGCCCGGCCGGCTGTCAAGGTGAGAATGCCGCGTTGTCAGCCGATCGGGTTCCAGCCGTCAGTGCCGGCAAGGTACTTCTGCGGGGTGTAGTTGGTCGCCTGCGCGTCGGTCATCTGCGGGCGGTTGCCGTTTTGCGTCGCGCCGGGGCCGGTGTCCTTGTACTCGAAGAACCGTGCTTTGCTCCAGACGTTGCCGTGCATGTCGATCCAGGGCTGAGCCGTGGCGATGGCGGCGCTGAGCGTGGATTCCCGGTAGAGCACCTGCGCGTCGGGGCCCCAGGGGCGGCCCAGCTGAGTCGTGTTGTTCTTCGCGCTGGTGATGGTGGACCTGTAGATCAGGAAACCGTGGGTCTGCGTCGCCGGGGTCCTCGCCGCGGTGAGCGGGCCACCGGCCGTGCGCTTCTCGTAGATGTTGCAGGTGTTGAACACGGCGGTGCCGCCGCCGAAGATGACGTCGACGGTGCCCTCGATGTAGTTGCTCAGGAAGTAGGCCCGTGCCCCGTCGTTGACCAGCAACGTGTCCTGATCGCCCAGGAACTGCACACCGTTGAAGGTCGCCCGGCTCGCGCCGACGTTGGCCGCCACCGCCTGGCTGCCCACCCCGTAGTCGTTGGAGATGGTCAGGTTCTTCGCGGTGAAGTCATGACCGTACACGAACACGGTCGCGCTACCCGAGGTGCCGTAGCCGCCGGCGTTGCTGTGGTTGTCCACGATCACCGTACTGCTCGCCGAGGAGCCAAGGCCCTGCAGCGTGACGTAGGGCTTGTTGGATGGAATGGTCACGATCTCGCGGTACGTCCCCGCCTTGATCGTGATGGTGACGGGCGTCGTGTTGTTCGCCGGGACCGCGTTGACCGCGGCCTGGACCGTCCGGTATGCGCCGGTGCCGTCTGAGGCAACCGTCGGCGTGGCCGCCTCGGAGCTCAGAGCCGTCTCGACGACCAGGCAGGCCGACAGCACCAGCAGGGCCGCCGCACCGGCGACCACGCGCCACCGGTTCCTCGGTCGAGGGTCAGGGTTCGAATGCAGCACGTGAGTTCCTTTCCCAATGGGGGTATCGAGCGTCGGCCCTAAAGCGCGGGGTACGAGGGGAACGAGCAGCTGGGCACGCTGCCGCTTCCTGACACCGTGCTGGTCGTCACGCCGGTACCGGACGGCTTGACGTTGGAGTTGTACAGGCCGACCGTGGCGTACTGGGCGGTCGTGGAGGTCAGGTCCAGCGAGACGTTCATCAGGGTCAGGCCGATCGGGTGCGACGAGTCGTACCCGCTGATGACGGAGGTGCGGCCGGACAGCGCGCCGGTGGACAGCAGACCATTGACGAGGATGTTGGTGAAGTACGGGGTGTGGCTGCCGGTGGCGGTGCTGTAGTGGGTGTCGAACACCAGCGGCTGGCGTACCTGGGTGACGCAGTTGCTCAGGTAGCTGACCTCGTTGACCGTCCCGCCGGTCGCCGAGTCGCTCTTGATACGCAAGCCGATCGGGCTGCCGCCGACGGCGCCGTTCGCGTCGACCCCGGTCACCGTGTTGTTCTGCACCAGCATGTTGGTCACTCCGGCTGCCGTCTCGCTGCCGATGGAGATGCCGTGCGTGCCGTAGAAGTGGTTGTTCTTGACGGTGATGTTCTTCGACGCCACGGAGCCGGCCTTGACTGCGATGCCGTCATCTCCGTCCATGATGTAGCTGTTGGCGATCGTGACGTCCACGGCGCCGCTCGGGTCGATCCCGTCGGTGTTCCCCGCTGTCGCAGGGGTCTTGATGCGGATCCCCCACACGGTGAAGCCGGTCGCGTTCTCGTAGACCATGTGGAAGCTGGCCGCGTTGAGCAGGTCGATGTTGTAGAGGGTGAAGTTGTTGGACTTGTTGGCCTGGATCAGCCGCGGGTTGTTCTGCCTCAAGCTCTGCGACTTGGCCTGCGCGGCCAGGGCGAACCAGCTGCTGCTGGAGCCGTAGAGGGGCAGGTCCCCGCGAGCGTCGATGCGACCCTGCGATCCGTTGGACGCGCGGACCGCCTCGATCCCGGCGTTCGCCCCGCTGACGGTGATGAACGGCTTGCACCCACCCGAGTTGGCGGCCACCGTGCCGCAGGTGGCCGACGCCCCACTGATCTGGTAGCCGGCGGGGTTGAGCGAGGCGTACAGGGCGACGTTGCTGTCGACCACCAACGCGACGCCTGTCGGGATGGTGATCGGGCCGGAGAGGAAGGCGGTCTGCGAGCCGCTGGCGACAAGCTTCACCGCGACCGGAGTGGAACCGCTCTGCGAGCACGCGTTCAGCGCCGCCTGGATGCGCGAGGTGTCCGGCGGCGTGGCTTCCTGCGTCGAGCCCGCCATGCGGTTGCTCATGGTCAGTGCGGAGGCGAGAGACTTGCACACGGTGGTGGGCAGATTCGGCTCGCTGACCGAGCGGCTGTCGCCCGTGGCGACCGGGACCGCCGCCGCGGCGTTGGGCGTGGCCGCCTGGGAGATCAGCGGCGTGTCGAAGACCAGCCCGGCCAGCACCACGAGCAAGGCCGCCGCGCCGACGACCACGCGCCACCCGCCCAGTCCCCGGCGCAGGCCGAGAGTCGACCGCAACATGTCAATTCCCTTCTCATCGGTGAGCTGAAAGTTGCCTCAGCGAGCCCGTCCACCAGAACTGGATTCCCGGCACCCGGCCGAGGACCCGCCCCAGCCGGTCACCGCACGGCAGCTGGCTGGCCGCCCGCCACGACGAGCGGCATCTGGGCGCGACGCCCGCGCCGTCAGCGGGGGCGGCAGAGCCTGGCGGTGTACCGGCCGGACGAAGTCCCGCTGGCTCGTAGACGGCACGCCCACCGACGCGATAACACATTCGCCCCAACCCGTTTTCGAGCCGCCGGCCGAACCAGTTCAGCCGACGACCACGCCACCCCATCGCCGACGACCGGCCGTGCGGACACGAGAGGCGGTAGCACGCTTGAGCCGGACCCGCTTTCCGCAGTCGGGACGCGTTCGCCATGGCGAGAAAGGCCTGCCGATGAGCGATCGAGACAGGGACGCGGAGATCTTGGCGCTGCGCCGTCGTGCGCCACGAGGCGCAAAGGAGCTGGACCCGCCAGGGGTGTGAGGGCTCGACGGATGTTCGACGCAGCCGGCCGGACAGCCGACGCGTCGCGGATGTAATTTTCGCACCTCGGCGGTCGCTGAGATGGGCGAACCCCACGCCGCGGCGGCGCACGGTTGACCCACGCGACCGTATTCGTAGCTTTGCGATCACAGGGAAGAGCCGGGCCGATTCGACGACGGCCCACGCCCGCGGCACGCCGCCTCCCCGCACCCCGCCCGCATCGAAAGGCCGGCTCATGGCGAGACCCCTCAGAAAACTGCGCGACATGGTGGCCGCCGTGGTCGGCATCGCGCTGCTCGCCTCCACCGCGGCGGCCGGTCCGGCCCGTGCGGCGACCACCCTAGGCACGGGGTACTGGCACACCAGCGGCCGGCAGATCCTGGACTCGGCCAACCAGCCCGTGCGCATCGCCGGGGTCAACTGGTTCGGCTTCGAGACCAACAACTACGTCGCGCACGGCCTGTGGACCCGCGACTACAAGAGCATGATCGACCAGATGAAGTCGCTCGGCTACAACACGATCCGGCTGCCGTACAGCGACGACATCTTCAAGGGCACCCAGCCGCAGAGCATCAACTACTCGGGCGGCATGAACGCGGACCTGGCCGGGCTGAACTCGCTCGGCGTGATGGACAAGATCGTCAACTATGCCGGGGCGATCGGGCTCAAGGTGATCCTGGACCGGCACCGGCCGGACGCCGGCGGCCAGACCGCGCTCTGGTACACCTCCGCCGTGCCCGAGTCCACCTGGATCGCCGACCTCAGGGCGCTGGCCACCCGCTATCTGAACAACCCCGCGGTGATCGGCATCGACCTGCACAACGAGCCGCACGACCCGGCCTGCTGGGGCTGCGGCGACACCACGATCGACTGGCGGCTGGCGGCCGAGCGCGGCGGCAACGCGGTGCTGTCGGTCAACCCGAGCCTGCTGATCTTCGTCGAGGGCGTGCAGACCTACAACGGCAGCGGGTACTGGTGGGGCGGCAACCTGCAGGGCGCGGGCGCGTTCCCGGTCACGCTCAGCGTGGCGAACCGGGTCGTCTACTCGGCGCACGACTACGCGACCAGCGTGGCGCAGCAGTCCTGGTTCACCGACCCGACCTTCCCGGCGAACATGGGCGGCATCTGGGACACGAACTGGGGCTACCTGTTCAAGCAGAACCTCGCCCCGGTCTGGGTCGGCGAGTTCGGCACCACCCTGGCCTCCACCACCGACCAGACCTGGCTCAGGACCCTGGTCGCCTACCTGCGGCCGACCAGCCAGTACGGCGCGGACAGCTTCGCCTGGACCTTCTGGTCGTGGAACCCCGACTCCGGCGACACCGGCGGCATCCTCAACGACGACTGGACCACGGTCAACACGGTCAAGGACGGCTATCTCGCCAGCATCAAGGCCCCCGGCTTCGGCGGCGGCCCCACCTCGGGCGGCGACTTCACCGCGCCCTCGGTCCCGACCGGGCTGGCCGTCGCGGGCGTCACGTCCTCCAGCGTCTCGCTGTCCTGGGCGGCCTCCACGGACAACGTCGCCGTCACCGGCTACGACATCTACCGCGGCACGACGCTCGTGGGCACCTCGACGGGCACCGCGTACACCGACAGTGGCCTGACAGCGTCGACCGCGTACTCGTATTCGGTCGCCGCCTTTGACGCGGCGGGCAACGTGTCAGCCAAGTCCGCCGCCGTCTCGGCCACCACGGCGGGCACGTCGTCCGGCTCGGGCTGCTCGGCGAGCATGCACATCGACTCCAGCTGGGGCGGCGGCTTCAACGCCACGGTGACGGTGACCAACACGAGCACCACCACCGCGACCAAGTCCTGGTCGGTCAGCTGGACCTGGCCCGGTGGCCAGACGGTCGCCAGCATGTGGAACGCCACCAGCACGGCGTCGGGAAGCTCCGAGACCGCGACCAGCCAGAGCTACAACGGCGCGATCGCCCCCGCGGGCTCCACCAGCTTCGGCTTCCAGGGGAACGGAGGGGCCGCCACTCCGGCGCTCACCTGCACGGCGAGTTGATCGAGGCGAGCTGACCGGCAGGGGCCGGGACTGCACCGGCACGACACCACCCTCGTCTTCACCCACGGAGACGGACGGCCGGCCCCTGCACCACGCACGACTCACCTACCAGTTCTACACACTGGTCCGCGAACTCCGCCTACTCCGAACTGCGCGAGGAGGCGGGGCTCGTCCGACCGGTCCGCTCGTGCCAGGACACTGCCAAACCAGCGCCTCCGATAAGACGAGTGTTTCAGCAGGCCAGGTCGGATCCGGGGAGCTGCCCGGTCAGCAGGTATCCGGTGACTGCGGCGGTCATGCACGCGTCGCCCTGGCCACTGAGCAGCGGCGTATGTACCCGCTGGTCGACGGTGACCAGCCGGGAACCGCGGATGGCGGCGTGGGTGGCCATCGAATTGGGCAGCGGCACGGCCGCGTCCCGCAGCGCGGCGGTGATCAGCGCGCCGTGCGCCCGGTTGGCCGACAGCGGAATGGTGTTGTCCCGGCTGACGGGCCAGAACGCGCACGGCCCGATGTCGGGGTTGGCGGCACCGTAGACCGGAAATTGCCGACTGTAGACGCTCAGGTCATCCCGGTAGGTGTCGGATCGGTGCGGCCACACGCTGTCGCCACAGCGGAACGCCAGGTTCACCGCGGTGTGATTGTCGGCCGGGACCCCTGGCGTACCGGGCAGGGCAGCCGGGCGGATCTCCAGCGGCACCGGAGGTGGGGCGCCGGCGCGAATGCTCACGAAGTCGATCGCGACGACCGGCCACAATTGCTCGAAGAAGGTCGCCAGTACGAACAGGTAGCCCAGCTCGCCGAAGGTCCACGCGTGGTTGCCGGCGACGATGGGCTGGGTGTTGGCCTGACCGAGCGTGGCCGCGATCGTGGAGCCGACCTGCGCCGATGTCGCGCCCAGGTGATACACGGCGTCGCGCGCCGCCAGCCAGGCCAGGAAGGCGTCGTAGTTGTTCTCCATCGCGGCCGTGCGACCCAGTTCGAACGGACGCCAGACTGTGTCGTAGTCGGGCGGGCTGTCCAGCACCAGCCGGTCCACCCGCTCCGGGAAAAGCGAGCTGTACGCCACGCCGAGCAACGCCGCGTACGAACCGCCCAGGAACGAGATGGTCCGCTCACGCAGCACGGCGCGGATGACATCCATATCGCGGGCCGCGTTGACGGTCGTGGCGTACGGACGCGCCCAGCCGGCATACCGCGCACAGTCCCGGGCGAGTGCGGCCGACTGCTCACGGGTCGTGTCGAAGGACTGGTACCCAGCCACGCGTACCCAGTAGCCGCCCGGCTCCTCCGCTGGCTGCCCGCAGGTGATCGGTGTGCTGCGCTCGACAAAGCGCATGTCGAAGCCGACGAGGTCGTACGCCGCGAGGACCGCGGGATCGAGGCTGTGGCTAAGCTGATCCGGCAACGGAACCCCTGCGTCACCGGGGCCGCCGCCGGTGGTCAGAAGCACGCCGCGTCGCCGCGCCGGGTCGCCGGCGGACAGCCGTGAGATGGTGATGCTGATGGCCCGCCCCGCGGGGTGGGCGTAGTCCAGGGGTACCCGCACCGAGGCGCATCGCAGCTTCGCGTTGTCAATGCCCGGACAGTTCGCCCAGCTCAGTTGCTGATGGTCATACGCCGCCAGCCCGACCCTGGTTTCCGTGTCCGGCGCGGCCAGAGGCGAACTCGGTGCGCACAACAGGGCCGACAAGCCCACCGCGCACAGACTTCGGATCGCTGCACTCATGGAACCTCCCCATGCTGTCGGCATCGAACGACCACGCTATGCCGATCCGAGATTGTCGCGGTCGATCGACAGAGGACTGAGCCAGTCCACCGGAACGTCGGTGAGGGTAACTCAGGTGCCGCGCCGTGGATACTGATGTGCCACCGGCTGGGGGCGGCCGAGGAATGGTGGACACCTGTTGATTCAGCATCCTGAGAGGGTTTCGAGGTGCACACCGCTTCCCGGGGTGTGTGCGGCGCGAGGCGGGTGCACGCCGAGCAGATGCAACTTTCAGGGCCGACGCCGCAGTCGAGGGCCCGTCACAGGCGCCGGATTCCCCACGAGTGCGCGGGGGTGGCTCCGTGCCACTCTGATGCCGTAGACCTACGTCATGACAAGGCCTCGAACATAGGGAGGGGTGGGCCGTGACGCATCGAACCCCGCGATCCGCCGTGCGGACGCTGACCATTCCCCTCGCACTCGTGCTCGCGCTCGGCCTGGCCTTGCTCGGGCCGGGCGCGGCGGCTCGCACCGCGGCCGCCCCGCATAGGCCGTCCAACGGATTTTCCCGCACCGGCCCGTGGAACACCAGACTGCCGACGAACGTGCCGCTGGCCGCGAACTCGCAGGCCGTCGTCGCCAACATCCTGCAGGACAAGCAGGACAACTTCGGCTCGTGGGCGATCAACACCGACACTTACTCCGCACCGATCTACTACGTCGACCGCGACACCCCCCGGCAGAAGTGGACGTTCTCCGACTGCCTGGACAAGCCGCAGCTGGCCCCGGTCATCGCCGACACGCTCGCCTCCGTACCCACCCCGCCGAACATGCTGGTGTCTCAGGGCACTGACGGAGCTGTCGCGATCTACCAGCCGTCCACCGACACCTACTGGGACTTCTGGCGTGCCGCGAAGGACGCGAACGGGCACTGGTCGGCGTGCTGGGGCGGGAAGATCGAGCACTACACCGCCAACCCCGGCATCTTCGCCAATCCGCTCGGCGCGACCGCGACCGGCCTGCCGTTGGGTGCGTTCCTGATTCGGGTGGACGAACTGAGCAGCGGGCACATCGACCACGCGATCAACTTCAACACCGTGCGCACCCGGGCGGACTGCCACTCCTGGCCGGCCACCCGCGACGACGGCAACACCCCCGGCGCGGACATCCCGTGCGAGGGCCAGCGCTTCCGGCTCGATCCGACCTTCGACGTCAACACCCTCAGAGACCCGGCCGCGCGGATCATCGCGCGGGCGATGCAGCAGTACGGGCTGATCCTGACCGACACCGGCGGGGCGCTGGTCACCCAGGCCGAGGATCCCCGGCCGTTCGAGGCGCGCAACGGCTCCGTGGACCCCTACGACCTGCTGTTCGACCCGACCGGCACCTACCCCGAGAGCCTCTCGCGGTACGCCGTCCTGGCCGACCTTCCCATCGATCGGCTTCAGGCGCTCCCCCTTGATTACGGCGAGCCGGGGCACTCCTGACCTGGTGACTTAGCGAGCACTGGGACGCATCGACCCGGCGCGGGTCGAGGAACACCGGACAGTCGTCGCCTCCTACGGCCCTCCGACGTCGCTTCCGACCGGCCTGCGGGTATCCGGTGTCACCTCCCTTATCCGACGGGACAAGAAGGCCGTGCCTGGCCACCGTTCCCGATCCGCGTTTCCCGCGCGGGGTGCGCCACGGCGCTCACCCGGCTTCTGCCTCGTGAGCTGCGCCGCCATCGCCTGGCCACTCCCGCGACGACCCCGCGTGCGCCATGCCGTTCTGGACACAGGCGAAAGTCGAGGCACACTGCGCAGGTGTATTGACCCGTAACTCAAATGTCCTGTTCAGCGTGGGCTGCGTAGCGTATTTCCTCCTTGCGGAACATGGCAGCTACGGTGTCGGGTTGCTTCTGGCGGCGATGTAGATGAGAGCTGATAGCCACGGTCAGCTCGGCCCGATTGCGGGGCGCGGTAAGGGCTGCGACGTGCCGCTTGGTGTCCTCATTCAAGATCTCCACGGGGTTGAGTTCCGGACTGTACCCCGCCAGGAAGTGCTGGGTGATGGCGTCGGCGTGCCCGGCCAGCCAGGCGGTGACCGTCTTGGCGCGGTGGGTGGGGTGCCCGTCGACGATCTCCAGCACCTCACCGACAACCTCGGCGACCTGCCCCGGGCCAGCCGATCAACCATTGAGTCCACCAGGGGGCCGCGGGCGAGCGGATCCGCGTCCGGCCGCGCCGCGCCGGCCAGCGCCAGCGCGACCGCCCGCAGCGGTGTCTGGGCCTGGCTGGGACGGACTGTCGCCGCCACCAGCCCGGGACGCCGGCGCAGGCGAGGCAGGACGCCGGCCTTGAGCAAGGAGGACTTGCCGATGCCGGACGGGCCGACGACGGTCAACGCCGGTGTGTCGGCGCTAAGGCCGACGATCCGCTCGACCAGTTCGTCACGCCCGAAGAACACTGCGGAATCCTGCTCACCGAACGACTTCAGCCCGCGAAACGGTGACGCGGGCCGCACCTGCTCGGCAAGCTGGGGCCACGCGGAGAGCAGTACCGCGGTCGGGATCATGAATCCGCTGCGCCGGCCCCTGGTCCACCCCTCGATCACCAGCCCGGCCACCGCGCGATCCTCGACATCCCAGACCGGCGTGCCGGAGAAACCCTCCTCGATGGTGAACTGGCTGTCCGGCAAGGTATCGACCTGGACGAGGCCGCGGGCATCGGCATCGGCGAGCCGCCCGAGCCCCCACCCTCCATGCGGAGCGTCCCGCGGAAAACCCAGAGTTACCACCCGCCGCCCCAGTGGTGCCCGAAGGTCGGTCAGCGGCGCGGACACCACGTCCTCGGGCACCGGATCGATCAACCGCAGCCCCGCGATGTCCTCCGGCGTGGAGCCGCCGGGCGGAATCCAGCACACCACCTCGGCGCGCAGAAAGTGATTCGGCGCCGTTGCGAAGTTCAGCATCACCTCGCCGTCCGGGCGCTCGGTGCCATCCTTGCCGTTCCCCGCCGCCAGGCTCACCACGTGCGCGGCGGTGAGCAGCAGGCTCGGCGTCACCAGGAAGGCGCCGCCGACCGGCCGGTCTAAACCCGCTGGTCCCATCACCCGAGCAACAGCCGACCTGACTCCCCAGTCCTTCACACGGGCCAAGTTAGACCGTATCGGCAGTCTGGGCAGGGAAATCACTCTTCAGAGTCAGGCCTTTGCGGTCAGCCGGCCGAAGCGGCCACCACGTCAACCACCACCGTCCCGGCTCTACGCCATCCCGCCGCGTGCAGCCCCTCAAGGTCCTGACTCCACAGGGCTGGCCGAGTCGTTCGCCAACGAGCGGCGGCTGCACGGGCACTGGACCCAGGACCTGTTCCGCGCGGTGCTCATCAGCCTGGACGCGACTACGCTGATCAAGGATGAAGACGCCGGGGAGCTCTACCACGACGAGGGCAGTACGCTCCATCTTCCCGACTTCAGGGTCGTGACGAAGACCGGCGAGCACCTGCTCGTCAAGGTGAAGAACGTCGGCCACAGCGGGATGTTCAAGGTCCAGAAGATCCGCACCGATCGCTTCACCGCGCTACGGGAATATGCGCGCCTGACCGGAGCACGCCTGGTGTTCGCACACTACTGGTCCGGAACCAACTGGTGGACCATGGTCGACGCCGATTGCTTCACCCGCAACGACAAGAACTTCGAGCTCACGCTCAAAGAGGCGAGCTGCGCGTACGAGTTCGGCATACTCGGCGACCTGACGCTTGTGACTTCCTCCATCATCCACGTGAACCCCGGCTTGGCGCCAGGCGCAGGGTCGCAGGTCCAAACCACCGTCGTCTACGGAAGCCCACCCCGCTGGCTGTCGCTTTGGCTGTCATTCTGCGCGAAGGCCATTCAACCGGTCGCCCAGGTCGGGCGGTGGATCACGGATCTCGACGATCTTGTCCCGGCTGGTAGCCCCGGAGACCAGCCGGATTGCACGCCCTGGAACGCCGAGCGCTACGGCGAGCGCCTTGAGCGCGGCCTCGGTGGCCTTACCGTCCACCGCACGCTCCTGTACGGCCACGACCAGCGCGCTTCCCGTGCCGTCCGTTCCGTACGCGCCTCCGACCCTGGTGCGGCTCGCGCCCGGCTTGACCCGGATGGCGACGCGGACGCTCGGGGACGGCTGGGGCTGCTGCGGTCGGGCCACGAACCGGATTGTTCCGCATCGCGTGCGCTCGATCGTGCGGATGCGCCGGCGCCGCCGGATGACGCCTTCGAGCGGCCCCTCCCCTGGCCCGTCGGCCGCATTGAACTGCGATGGCGAGTGACGCGCTCACGCGCCCGAACGGGCCGACCCCGACGGGTCTTCGGGGCTCAAGCCACCTTCCGGCCGGGACGGTCGCTATGCAATCGCCGACGTACCGGTTGCTGACAGCGCGACGGCTGATCGCCAGGGTTCTACTGAAATGGAAGGTAGGTCTCTGATGGCTGGACGTCCCACCGCCGACGCGGATGCGCGTGAGCGTGGCCGGCGGCTCGGCCTCGCGGTCCGCCAGGCAGGTGCTGCGCGCGACTGGAGCCGCGAAGAACTGTCCAGACGGACGAGCGTGGCGATGAGCACGCTGGACCTAAGCACACGGCCCACCCCACAAACCCGAAGTAGCTCACCTCCTGAGCGCCTGCGACAAGCGGAAGTGATCACGGGCTCACGCCGCCGACCTCTTCCCGCATCAGGAAGGGGTCAAAGTCCCGAGACACCTCGAGACGCCTCGAAGAGAGGCGAACGGTAATAGGTCACTAACACGAAGATTATGGCTCTGAGCTGCACGGAACTGCGCTCAACCGACGTCAACCGCGCTCAAATGAGCTCGAAAATCGAGCACTTGGGTGTGAACTCAGTGGTCAGATATAAATGTTCATTTATCAGCTTCCAGAAAATCAATCTGACCTGCCGCTATCACTTTATGACAGACCTTGGTCACTCACAAACGGGACAGTTCAGCGCGGTTGACCGCGGTTCACGACGCCGCCCGCTCCCCGCCATGCTCCCCGATCCGCTCCCCGCAACGGACGGGGAGCAACGCCGCGGAGAGCCGCACTGCTCCCCGCTCCTTCCTGCTCCCCTCTGCTCCCCGGCGCAGTGCTCCCCGCGCTGCGTCGCAGGCCACGCCCCACATCTGGAGACCTCCGGATGCCGTCGGCGGGATGTTGAATCGCCGCACTGGGACCGAGCGGGATTTCCCACCAGCCCCGCGGCTCGTTCCATACACCGCGACGAGCTGACGACTGCTCCCCCGACAGACCGCATCCGCGCAAAGCCGGTGACCGTCCGCAATACCGAAGAGGTCACCGGTTCGACCGCGACCGCGACCGAGCAGCGATCGAGCGTCGCTACGGGCACGACGGCACCTGATCAGGAATGCCCGGGGCCCTCCTGAGGCTCGCTACCGGTGTGGCAAAGCGTCAAGTCATGAGTAATTCTGATCAGTGCGGATGATTATTTGAAACCCACGACGTCCCGGCCGCGCGCATCACAATTCGAGGCACTCGCCCGGGCCCAGCTGCCGCGGCTCCCTCATGACGCTTGTAGGTCCTACGGTTCCAGGCTCATTGGATACGTGCGGGGAATGAGACGATCAGGCGCCGCTGACATGGAAAGTGCGAAATCGGCGGAGACAATCACAGGCGGGCAACGCACCACGAAGGAGATCGCTCTTGTGGCGCTGCTTCGCACGACGTGCGCCCTCGTTGCCCCTGTCCGCGTGCGCTATGCAGCCCGGCTCGAGCCGGGCGCGGCCGACCGCCATCTTCAGCGCGTCCACGACGAGCTCGCTGCGGTGGTGCTCGGCCATCGACCAACCGACGATCTCGCGCGTGGCCAGGTCCATCCAGCAGGCCAGATATAGCCAGCCCTCCTCGGTCGGCAGGTGATGTCGCCGACGAACCTCATCCCGAGCCTCGGCGCCATGAAGTCCCGGCCGATCAGGTCGGGGGCGAACGCCGCCCTACGCCCGGCCCGGGTCAGCCTTCTACGCCGGCGCCGGGTGGCCCCGCAGATACCGCGCTCCCGCATGATCCGCTCGACCTTCTTCCGGTTGACCTTCCGACCGCGCCGACGCAGCTCTACATGCACCCTGGGAGCGCCACACGCGCCGCGTCAAGCCGCGTGGACAACGGCGATCTCGGCCGCCAGCAGCTCCTCGGCGCGCAACAGCGCCAGGCGCGCGGCCCGCCCCGCCAGCCAGGTGTAGTACGCCGAGCGGTGCACCCCGAGGGCCCAGCACAGCAAGACGGAGGTGACCTCGGCCTTCTCCGCGTGAACGAACCGGTGGACGGCGTCTACAAGGCGTCCTGGGCGAAGAAGGCCGCGGCTTTCTCAGGATGCCGATCACCTCGTCCTGCTCGCGTTCCCGGCCGCGCAGGGCCGCCAACTCCTCGCGCTCAGCCGAGGGCAACCAGCTCGGCGTGCCGCCCCCGGCATCCACGCGCGCCTGCTCGCCCCTGCCGCGCAGCGCTTCTGGGCTCACCCCCGGCTCCCGGGCGACCTCGTCGACCGTCCGCCCCGGGGCTGAGACGCCCCGGGCCACCCGACCATGCCGGATTCACCGTCGAGGCCCAGATGCTGCTCGACCTCGACGAGATCGTTCCGGGGGCGGTCCTCTTCGCGCGCCGCCGGTTAGAACCAGGCCGAGCACACGGGTCCAGGCGAGCCGTCTGCGGGATCAGGCAGAGCCTGTGCACAGACCTTCGCCAGCTGGGTTCCGTCGACCATGGTGGTGAAATTGCTGCTGTTGTCCAGGGCGTGTTCCGACGAATTGCCGTCGATGGTGACCACCCAGAACCTCACACTCGCACCGCCCGTATCCACGTCAACGCGCGCCCAGTTTGAATGGCAGTACGGGGAATAGCGCAGGACTACGGTGGCATAGGTCGCGGCGGTAGGGTGCCTCACGGTGACGCTCGCCCCGGGGACGGTGTAGGCCCCGTCGGCCCAGGTGCCCGTGTACGGGTTGTACGCGCCTTGGGCGCAGTTGCCGTTCGAGTTGCTCCACGTTGGCGACTTTCCCACGCAGGAGGAGCCGTAGCAGGGCTGTCCGGTGATCGCCTGCGCGGCCTGCGGAGCGGCGACGATCGCCGTGGTGGCGAGGATCGGCGTGGCCAGAGCCGTGGCGACTCTGCGGGTTGTCGGCTTGAACATGTGTTCCCTTTCGTGTTGCACAGTTCGTTGATTTTCCGGGTGGCTAAGGAACGGGCTCGCGGCGGAGCCCTTATGTACACCGGCCGGTGCCGGTGTTGGTGAGGACTGCGTTGAGGTACCCGTACTCGGTCATGCCGCTGCCGGGTCCGGAGCCGGTGTACACGGTGGTGTTGTCGACTCGGAGGTTCCACTCGTACTTGATCGCGATCCACATTTCGGTGTAGGCGCACAGGTACGCGGTGTTCGGCGGCTGCCATTCCTCGATCGACTTGTCGGCCTTGCTGCCGTTGGTGGTCGCCGACGTGGTCACCAACTGGATGCCGCGCCAGTCGTTGGCGAAGTCGAAGCGCAGCCCCTGGGTCCATGCGCCGGCGCCGTTCGACCATGCGTCCTTGAGCGCCACCACGTGGTCGACCTGGGGGAGAAGTTGGTTGCTGGGGTTGTTCGGGGTGACCGTGGCCTGAGGGTTGTCGTACGGGGTGTACCAGAACGCCGTAGCCGTGGCGCCGACGAGGTCCGCGTACGTGTTCGTCGTGCACAGCGCCGGCGGCGTGTACGCGGCGTTGTCGTTGTCCCGGATGCCGACGAGCAGCGGGGTGGAGCAGCCGCCGAGAACCGTGGGCCAGGTACCCCAGGTGTAGCTCGTGCTCGTCCCGCCGGGCGTGGTGGCGTTGAACCAGGCTCTCGCGTGCGTGGACCAGCCACTGCTGTTGTATGTTCCCTTATTGACCAGGCCGAGAAGGGCCTTCGCGGTCGCCGGGCCGGGGGTACCGGGTAGCGGGGTTCTCAGGGTCGTGTACTGACTCCACGTGCCGGGGGTGCCCCCGGTGGAGCCGAGGTCGGTGGCCTCGACGACATAGCCGGACGGGTTCGGGTGGAAGGACTCGGGTTTGGGAGTCGGCGGCACCGCGGCGTTCAGTTGCAGGCCATTGACATCGGGGCTCGACGCACAGACCGTGTGGCCGGCGAACGCGTACCGCTCGTCCTGGACCGTGAAGTGGTCGGCGGCTGTGAGCAGCGGATTCACGGCGCGCTCGACGGCGTTGTCGAGGTGGTTCGCCTCGCTGATCAGCCACTCGACGTCCTGCGCGGACAGGCCGAGTCCCGTGCTGAACAGACAGCTGGTTCCCGTGGTGGTGGGGGTGAAGATGTTGGGATAGGTCAGCAGGGTGACGGCAGAGTTCGGCACCCGGCTGTTGAGCTGCCGGTAGGCGGCCGTCAGCGGCGCGCCCAGATTGTCGATCTTGACGTCGAGGTTGTTGGCGTCGTTCTTGGTGTAGTAGCTCTCGCAGCCGCCGTATTGCAGGCAGTTGGCCAGGACTGAGGCGAATCCCGCGTCGTTGCCGCCGATGGTCAGGAAGACCCGGATCGCGTGTTTCGGGGTGGCGGGGATCTGGGCGGGCTCTCCGTACTGCCCGGCCGTGGTCAGATCACCGATGACGGCGCCGCTGCAGGCGAGTTGGACCACGGGGATGCTCGCGTCGCCGTACTTCTGGGCCCAGACGCGCGGGTAGGAGTCCGCGGAGCGGTGGCACATGTTGACCCCGGGCTGGTTCGTGCTGTGCCCGTCGTCCCCGGGACCGTGGTAGGCGTCGCTGTGCGCCATCGCCTCGTCGTAGGTTCCCGCGCCTTCGCCGGAAGAGTAGGAATCGCCGAGCGAGACGTAGGAGGAGAGGGGGCGGAAGGCGATCGCGTCGAAGGCGACGTCGGTCGAGCCGTCCCCGCCCGCGACGACGTTGGTGGTGCTGACGCTGGCGCCGGGGGCGAGGTAGTAGGTGCCGATGGATACCCACTGGTTGCCGTAGTTGTTCTGGTTGACCGGCACGGTGGCGATGGGCAGCCCCTGGTTCAGCACGGTGTAGGTCAGCGTGCCGGCTGCGCCGAGGGTGGGGACGAACACCTCGATGTCGTAGACGTCGTAATCCAGGTTGTTCGGCGCCCAGGTCATGGTGCCGCCCCACACGGCGTTGCCGGTGTCTTCCAGGTGGGTGAACATGGTGCGCCCGCCATAGCCGGTGCCGATCTGGTGAAGGTCGACGTTCCCGAACTGCCCGCCGCCGGGATCGGTGTTGGGTGTCCAGGTCATGGCGGCGTTCGCCGCGGCCATGCCGGTGCAGCCGGCGAGGTTGGTCTCGCCGACGCTGTCGTCGACGATGTACGTGTCGGTGAAGTTCGCCGGGGGCGCGCATACCGAGGGGAAGGGGTTGGCGACGGACGGTTCGGCCTGGGTGACGTCGTAGTCCCAGTCTCCGAGGTGGCAGGCGTTCAGCAGGCAGATGCCGGTGGACTTGTGCCACCAGCAGTGCCACTGCAGCGGGTCGGTGGACGCGTTGTACCCGCAGGGCTGGACGAGGTTCAGCTCGTTGCAGTTGTCCGAGCTGTCGCAGAAGTCGTAGAAGCCCGGCTGGTCGAGAAAGTACCCGGTGGGAGTGTATTTGGGGGTGACCCCGTCGCTCTCGTACTGGCCGGACTCGATCCAGCCGAACACCTTCTCCTGGTAGGGCCAGTCCTGAGGGTGTGAGGCGTCGGCGTAAGACAGGCGCAGGAAATAGGGGCGCAGCGGGTTGTAGTTCGCGCTGGCGGGGTTGTTGGTCCAGCCCAGGCCCCAGTTGCCGGCCGAGTCCGCGCAGGAGGGGCCCGGGGTGCAGCCGGTGGTGTTGCCGGTGACCGCCTGCGGGTTGACGCCGCTGTTGTACGCCCAGATCGCGAAGTACCAGTTCTCGATCTCCATGGGGTTGTCGTCCCCGACGGTGATCCCGGCCGCAGCGAGTTGGTCCCACTTGCGGGCGAGGGTCTGGGCGGTGGCCGCGGAGTTCTCCGTGTAGTCAAGGGCGACCCGCTTCTGCAGCGCGGTGGGTGCGTTTCCGACGTTCGCCAGGCGCATGAGGTCGGTGATCTGTCCCAGGCCGTAGCCGCAGTCTGCGAGCGGGAAGTCGACGTTGCCGGTGGTGTTCTGCTTGCTGTAGATGCCGTAGTAGTCGGCGATCAGCGGGTTGCCCGAAAGCCCGGCGGGTGCGTGCGGGGAGGCCTGCTTCCAGTTCGACTCCTGCGCGAAGATCCCTTCCATGATCTGCCGGGGGATCCCGGTGGTGCCGTCGAACGGGGCGGGCAGCGGGAAGTCGGCGCTCGGGTCGTACTGGCCGGTGTTCAGGTTCGCGTAGGAGTTGGAGCGCACTGGCAGCCCGTACTGTCCGGCCAGATTCAACGCCCAGTCGATCTGCTGGTCCGAGGGCTGGGGCACCTGGTAGTTCGGATCGTTGCGCGGGACCGCACACGTCGCCCCCACGTCGCCGCCGCCGTCGGGCGGAACGGCCGCGGACGGGTGGACGGCGCCGGATTTCGCGGCGTTCGCCGTCCCGGCACTCTGGTCGGCCGCGGTGACCATGGGCGCCAGGCTTTCGACCGCAGCCGCCGGCGCGGGCAGCTTGCCCCCGCCGGTGGCAGAACTACCGATGCCGACGAGATTCACCGATCCCGTGCGCGGACCCGGCCCCACTGCCATCGTGCCCTGGCTGGATGCGTCGGCAAAGGCGTCCACACTCGCGGCGCGCGACGCTGTGCGCATCCCGAGGGCTGCGGCGGGAGCGCTGGTCGCCCCCAGTACCGTGTCGTGTCCGTCGAGGCCGGCCAGCAACCGAAGGCTCTGCGTCGTTCCGGTGGCGGCGCGGCTCTCCTTCCCTGCGGCGAGGCGGAAGACTGCGGTGGCAGGGTTCTTGCCTTGGCTGCCGTCCTGGGCGAGGTAGTCCACTGCGCCCGCCGCGTTCGGCGTCAGGTCGAAGACCGGGCCCTGGTGCGCGGCCACGGTGCTGACCGCTCCGTCCGCCCCGATCCGCACCAGGCGGTGGCCCTCGGCCGCGTACAGTGTGCCCGCGACCGGCACGCTCGAGGTGACCTGGTTGGCGATCACGGGCGCCGCCGACACCCGCCCGGTGGCCGCGTCCACGGCCAGGACCTGAGTGGAGGACTGGTCGGCCGAGGTGTACCGGCTCAGTGCCACTGTCGATCCGGTTCCGCAACCCGGGTTGAAGTAGGACAGCAGCAGCCCGGACGCCAGCGGGCGCACCGCGCCGGTGTGCGCGTCGATCGCGTAGGCGATGCCGCCGGCGGCGATCCCTGCCGCGGTGTTGTTCGCACTCCACGGCGCGACCACGGCGACCACGTATCGTCCGTCCCCGGTGGTGCAGTGCTCCCCGATCCACGCCTCCTCGCTGTAGCCGCCCGGCTGAAGCGTCGCGAGTGCGTGCCACCGCCACCCGTCACCCGCCGCGGCGGCGAACAGATGGTACCCGCCGGTGTCCGAGGTCGCCGTCACGATCTCGTCGCCGGGCGGCACCGGGACTGGGCGGGAAAGCGCCCCGGACGCCGCCAGGGTCTTGGGATGCATGGCCGCCGGAGGATCCGCGACGCGTGGCTGAGTCGTCAGACCCGGCGCGGAGGCGGACGACGCAGCCGCGGCCTGCGCGTGTGCTGCAGTCGACGTCGCGGAGGCGGGTATCACCGACGCGATCAGTGCTCCGCAGACAGCCGTCGCAGTGACCAGCATTCGACGCACAAGAAACCTCCGCGTGGACGTCGCGACAGCCCGGATGCGGGCGGGGCGGGGATCGACGAACCGAGACAAGCACGTCGTGATTTCGCGCGGCACCGTTGCGAACAAACCGCGAACAAACCGCGACACCGCGCTGCTCGGAAGTTGTCGGCTGAGCGGGCAACCCGCATGGCCTCGCCGCGCGTGTCAGAAGGAGGGCGTCGGTGGCCGGGCCAGCTCTGCTCTGAGATTTTCATGAGAGGCACTGGTCAGCGCGTAGCGGATCGGCTAGTAATGCATCGTCCGCCGCAGTGGCCAGGCTCCAGGGGGTTCACGATGCGTTCCGATCAAGACAGGCCCGAGACCGCCGTGCGGCCGGTGGGCGGACCGGCCGCGCTCGGCCAGGAACTGCGCCGCCAGCGCGAGATCAGGGGGCTGACCCAGGGCGAGATGGCGCGGGCCGTGGGGCTGAGCGCCCGCAGCGCGGTGGCCGACTACGAGTCAGGACGCAGGATCCCGCCCGACGACATCATCGAGAGCTACGAGCGGCACTTCGTCCTCCGGCCGGGTGCACTGCGACACCACCGCGACCAGTTGCATGCCCAGAAGGCCGAACAGCGTTTTGCCGCCACGCCCACAGTCGCCGCCGCTCAACCTGCCGACCCGCCGCGGGCGAGGTCGGCCACGGCTTCGACGACACGCCTGCGGACTCCCACCGTCCGCCGCATTCTGATCCCCACCGTCCTGCTCGCGTGTCTCTGCCTCCTGACGGCGGCCTCCGCTGCGGCCGTCGGCACCAGAGTCCAGCCGGGACTGGATCCGGCGTGGACCGAGTTGACGCAGAACGTCACCGACCGCTCCCTGGCGAACACCGCCCCCCAGTCGATGGACGGCGACGATCCCCGGGCTCGTGACTGCTCCGCTGACGCCTTGACGACCTACGAGGTCCCGCTCAAACTGCCCGGTGGAACGCCCTTCGGCACTCTGCGGCTGCGCCATTCCAAGCATTGCGAAACCAGTTGGGGCTCCGCCTACTACAGCAATCCGCAGCTCTACACGATCCGGATAACCGTCCACCGCCCCGAAGACGACGCCATCGTCCGCGACGACTGGAGCAACAACACCCCGCCCGGCAGCTACAGCGACATGCTCTCCACCAGCGCCGAGATCGGCTGCGTATGGGTCGAAGCGGTCGTCATCACCCCTGCAGGCACCTCGGTGCCCGCGAAGACCGGCTGCTCCGACCAGTGAACCGAGATTTCATCATATATCGAATATACTGAGACGGTTTCTCATGTAGAAACCTTCGGTGAGTGATCATGAAATGATGCGGTCGCTCGCAAACCCAACAATTCAGGGCAGTTGACCGCAATTCTCAGCAGCGCCCGCTCCCCGATCCGCTCCCCGCAAAGCAGCAGGGAGGAGCGCCGCGGAGAGCCACGCCGCTCCACGCTCCCCCGGCGCAGCGCTCCCCACGCTGGCACAAAGGCCACAGCCTACGTCTGGAACGAGCGCCGCGGCAGTACCCGAAGAGGTCAGCGGTTCGATCGCGACCGAGTAGCGATCGAACCTCGGTGCGGGCGCGAGAGTACCTGAGCGGTTCAGCCCCGTTTCGGCAGTTGGATGCGTTCAGGGGGTGGCAGCGTGGTCGGCGGGTCGTCGACGATCCACGCGTATTCGAGGGCTGCCAGTGTGCCGTCCGCGCTGATTCAGACCAGCAGTTCCCCGACATACTCGCCGCTCTCGTCGACCACCCTCGCGTCGGTCGGGAGCACTCCTGAGTACTGCGGTGCCCGAGGCCCGTCACCGTCGACTGCCAAGTCGACGCTCACGGAGCCCTGTGACCACGGCGCCACGACCCGCGTCTGGTCGAGTTGGGCGAGCAGCGCCTCGGCCCCGGGGCCGGCCGCGGACAGCACGAGCGCCAAGACTGAGCGCTCGTGCTCGGACAGCGCACGTGGCGGTACGCGCACCGGCAGATGGATCTGCCGGTGCGCTTCGGCGTCGGCGCGCGCCTGCTGAACGAAGTAGGGATCGTCGTCCTCGCCCTCGACGATCCCGGTCCAGAACGGCACGCTCGAGTGCGCCGCGCGGTCCCGGGCATCGCCCGCGCCGTAGCCGAGCCATTCGCGACGCAGGTAATCCGCTAGATCGGCGCCGTAGTAGATGATGTCCGTCTGGTGGACCGAGAGCACCGGGTCGCCGACCTGCCCGGCGATTCCGGGCAGATACCGGTGCCCGAACACAGGGATCAGCTGCGGCGTGCCAGCCAACTCGGCGCGCGCGATCCGCACGCGCTCGTCCACCGCCTCGGGTAGACGCTTCCACCCGCTGTGCCAGAAGCCGTTGTGTTCGACGTCGAACAGCACCCCCTGGACCGGCGCGTCGAGCCGACCACGCAATTGACCGTGCTTTACGTCGCGCCAGTTAGGCCAGCCGTCCCCGACCGGCACACCCTCACCCAGCAGCACCCTGTGGTCGGCGGCGAAGTGGATCCCGTATCGGGCCTCGACCCGGTCCAACTCGACCTCGCTCATCCCCGCCTCGACCCGGCACGGCAGCCGGTCCAGCAGCGCCCGCGCGAGCGCCGGGATCAGCTCAGTCCCAGGCACGCCCGATCCGCTCCAACTCGCCCGCGTACTCGATCCGCCGCGCCCATTCGCCCGGCCACGCTTCGAACCCGTACGCCGCCCCGGCGAACGCGCCGGTCAGGCTCGCAATCGAGTCGGAGTCACCGCATGTGGCGGCAGCCCGGCCCAGCGCCGCCACCGGCTCCTCGAGGTGCAGAAGGAAGCAGTACACGGATGTGGCCAGCGCCTCCTCCGCGATCCAGCCCTCCCCGGTCGCCGCACACGGGTCACCGCCGGGATCCGGCGCCGCCAACGCCGCATCCAACCGGTCCAGGATCGCAGCACACTCATCCCACCCGCGCGCGATGAACTCCTGCGGGTCCTTGATCCCGGGAGGACGCTGCCACAACTCGCCGAGCCAGTCGCCGTGATACACCTCGCGCTGTTCACGGCAGCGCTCGCGCAACCCGGCTGGCAATTCCACCGGGGCCAGGCCGGTGCGCAGCCAGTGCACAGCGAACGCGGTCAGTTCGCTCGCCGCCAGTGCCGTCGGATGGCCGTGCGTGAGCGCGGCCTGCAACTGCGCCGCTGCCGCACGCTCAGGATCCGTCAGTCCCGGGACAAGTCCGACCGGCGCCACCCGCATGTTCGCCCCGCACCCCTTGGACCCGTGCTCACTCGCCTCGACCCACGACACATCCTCGGCAAACCGCCCGATCGCCCGCAGACAGGTCATGCCCGGCGCCCGGTTGTTCTCCGGGCTGATCCCCCACTCCATAAACCGGTCCCGCGCTAGCGGCTCCAACCGCGCCGCCGTCAGCGGCCCCTCCCCCAGTGCCGCGAGCAACGCATCGGCCACACAACGTCATCTGGGTATCGTCGGTCACCAGCGCCGGATCACCCTCCAGCGCCCACGGACCACCGGGACCGTACACGGCCACGATCTCCTCATAACGCATGAACTCCGTCGGCTTACCCAAAGCGTCACCATAAGCCAACCCGAACATGCACCCACTCGCACGACGCCGCACACCCACTACCCCACCCCTTTTCGGATCAGCCTCGACTGTGGTCTACCACGACCACGATCCACCAGTGGAAAACCGACCGTGACCGCACACACGGACCGACGACCACTGCCAAACGTGCGCGCGACAGCTGCAAGGCATCCGGCCGTTTCCATACCTTTACTGGGCAATCCTGCGCAGCTCGCCCACGAGGGTGCGCAGCCACGGTTCGCGGAACGCGGGCTCGTGTACAAGGTGGCGCACCAGATCGGCGCGGCCCCGCGCGGAACACGCGTACTGCGTCAGCCGCTCGGCCTCGTGCAAGGCGCGCCGAGTCGCCTCCCCGCGGTCCGGGGCCGCAGCCCCCTCGTGATCGGCCCACCGCGAGCGGGTGAACGACGCGGTGAGCTTGGCCTGGCTGTTGCCGAGGTAACTCCACGCCCACGGCTCCAGCGAGACGTTAAGAACGCCGGAGCGCGGCAGGTCCTGCGTCCAGGCTGCCCATTGGTGCCAGCGCCAAGTCTTCGGGCTGGTCTCGCCCCTCGGGACAATGCCCACGAAACGCAGCTTGCGGCGGATCACACTCCAGGGCTCGCGCTCATCCTCGACCCAGGCGCACAGCAGAGAGTAAAGGTCCGCAAAGGTGGCTCCCCCGTCGACCAGATCGCACAGCGCCACCGGCCGGCCGGCGCGGGCGAGCACGGCAGGAGTCAGACCGTGCGCGGCGGTGTTCGCCCGCCACTGCCGCACCTCACCCGGCGTCAGATCCGCCACTCCACCGACGCGAGAGAACGGCAACAGCCGCGGCGCAGCGGCATGGGACGTGTCACGCAGAGCGCCGGCCAACAGATCACGAACCGAATCACACGAGCGCCCGACAAAGAAGATCAGCCCGCCACCGGAACGGGCCAGCACCTTGCCCGCACACGCGACCAGTTCGGGAAAACGGTACGGCGCATGGCTCGCCGCCCGACACAACGGCACACTGCTCAGGCGGTCACCGCGCGCCGGGTCCCAGCGGAACGGGACCACCGGATCCGGGCCGCTCACGACTGCTCCATAACTGGAACCACCCGCACGGCGTCGGGGTACAGCCGGGTTTCCTGCCACGTCCAGCAGTCCGCCATCTCGGCAGCGACCTCCCGCCCGCACCCGGCGCAAGCCAAGTTCGCCCCGCTCATCCCGTCAGGCCCGCAACAATCCTGCCGCCGCCGCGCGTCACGCACCGCCGTGGTGCTGCGCACGTCGCCGGGCGCGAGCACGAACGTGCCGCGCGGCCCATCGGGAACGTGGACCGTGTGATGCAGAGGGTGAGCATCCACCGGAACATACGGCGGCCCGAACGGATCATCATCGATCCCATATGTGCCCGCCGGCATCCGCGGCGGGCACGCGACACCCGCGGGCATGGCTTCCGGCGTCGAGGCATCATCAGCGAGCACACCCAAGGACACAGGCACGCTCAAGCTCACGCCACAGCGCGTGCACTCGAATACGATCACACACCCCAGCGTGCCAGAACGCCCATGCGAGACGCACCACAATTCCCGACCCGATGGGCATCCTCCGTTCGAGTGGTCTCGGCGGCTGGCCGCGAGCGTTTGGAGTCGTGCGGCTACCGTCTGCGCGCACGGCGGCGCACAGGGTGGATGCCTGACATGGTTCTGGTATGAGCTTCTTCGAGTCCTTCCCACTGCCGCCGTGTCCGGAGCCTGTACCCGAGCCGCCGCGCCCACCATGGATGAAGCCGGAGTTCGTGGTACCCGCCTCGGTGGCCGCCGACCTGGTATTGCTGCGCACCGACGAGGTCGCAGTGACGATCGGGCTGCTGCGCGCGTACACCACGGGGTTCGAGTTCACCGTCGACTCCCGTTCCCGGCGTGCCGGGCAGGGCCACCGCATCGGCGGGATGCCCCGGCGCTACGCGCCCGCGGGCGTCGAGGCTCAGGACGGCCTGCGGCTGGGCCTGGAGTTCTCCGACGGCCGGCGCGCCGAGTTCGACGCGCCGCATCCGCACCCGGACCAGGCCGAGCCGAATGCGCTGGTCGTCATGTCCGCCGGTGGCGGGGGCAGCGACCGCAGCTGGCACTCGCGGTTCTGGGTGTACCCGCTTCCTCCGCCCGGGCCGTTGTCGTTCGTCGCCACGTGGCCGGCGTTCGGCATCGCCGAGGCGCGAGTCGAGCTCGATGCCGACGCGGTCCTCTCGGCAGCCTCGCGGGCAATCGTGCTGTGGCCCGAGGCAGCGGGCGAGCCGCTGGGCGAGGCGACGGTGGGCGTGGTGACGCACAGCACGGACCGCGTGCATGACGAACCCTAGAGGGCGCGCACGTGACGTTCGCCTGGGCCCCACGGGTGATGCTCAAGCGGCGCGGGTGAGGACGGTGACCTTGCTGGCGGCGAGAATCGAGAGCACGGTGGGTGCGTGCTCGTCGATGGCCAGCGCGTAGTCGCCGATCACGGCGCGGCGGGTGGCGCCGGTGTCTTCGGGCTCGATGGTGCCGTCTGCACACCGAACGCCTCGATCAGCCCCGCCTGCAGTTCACCGCGGCCGTCGGGCCAGGACACCTCGAGCCGCAGATCATCGCCCCCACCGGCAACGTCACTGATCGGATGAGAACCGCCAAGTCACTTGACACGCTTTCCACCCGAACGAGGGACGCAGCCGACAAGTACGGTGAGAAACCACCCACGCGGCCGAGGCAGCAGACGCGAAACGCTGAGAAAACGACAGGTCCGGTGAGAACGGACATGTTTCCACTCAGAACACGGCCACGAGGCGCTGCGTCTGCAGAGTCAGGTGGACTACAGTCCTCGCAGGCACGTTGACCGGTCAGGATAGTGTGGGCGCTCATGACTGACGACGCCGGGACCGGCCCCGCGCACGCGAATGACGGCCCCGCGCTGGTGCGGCCGGGTGTCTCGGTCCGGTTCGGCGAAGCCAATACGCTAGCCGACCTGCGCGCCGTCCTCGAACTGGTCGCGCGCGGCAAGCTCAAGTGCAGCGCCGCGTCGCAGCGACCGAGCGAGATCACGACCCTGATGATCCGCCGGGTGCTCGCCGAGGGGGACTTCTACGAAGACGAGGCGATTGCCTCATTCGCCTGGCCTTTGCTGTTGCTGTCCGGCGGACTGGCCCGGCTCGAAGGTCCGTGGATGTGCGTGACGGCGCGCGGCGCCACGGTGCTCGAGGACCCGCGGCCCGAGCACCTGGCGGGCCTGTGGGAACGGTGGCTGACGAAGGCCCCGATCGACGAGCTGATGCGCATCGATGCCATCCGCGGCCAGCGCAAGCCCGCCACCTTGAGCGCCCCGACGAAGCGCCGCGCGGTCGCGGCGGCCGGGATCGGCCGACTGCCGGTCGGCGAGTGGGTCGACGTGGAGCGATTGTTCGACCTGACCAGAGCAATCGAGCCCCGCCTCACGGTGGCGCGCACGACGAAGGCGATCTGGAATCTGTACCTCAAGGACGCGGAGCACGGCAGCTTCGGCTACGCGCGCCAGGACCTGGGCGCCGAGCGTACGTGGGACGTGCTCGAAGGCAGGTACCTGCTGTGCCTGGCATTCGAGTACGCCGGCACACTCGGCCTGATCGACCTGGCATACCGCAGCCCGCAGGACGCGCGGGACGACTTCCGCGGCCTGTGGGGCACCGAGCACTACCGGTACCTCTCGCGCTACGACGGCCTGCTCGCGGTACGCCGCACCACGTGGGGCGCCGGACAGCTCTAGGAGCTGTTCGAGGTTCGGATCTTTGCTGTGCGGTCAGGGCGTGCTGTTGCCTGGTAGAACTCGGGTGTGGCGCGTTTTGACGTAACCGATGCCGAGTGGGATCTGATCGAGCCGTTCCTGCCG
>Ga0307507_10001465_pt1 | contig 52817 bp, 9 predicted proteins | sample 7_EM_MG_FD_207223 | JGI IMG/M metagenome (GOLD analysis project Ga0307507, IMG submission 207223) | Populus trichocarpa ectomycorrhiza microbial communities from riparian zone in the Pacific Northwest, United States - 7_EM | ecosystem: Host-associated > Plants > Roots > Unclassified | place... | reverse complement strand
AGATCAATCGAATTCTACCGAAGTCCGTCCGCGTGCGCACGTGCGCACGCATCGACCAAGACCCCTGACTATTTAATTACAAGATTCTCTGGTTATTCCTTTCTCTTCTTTACGCAACGTCTTGTTCCTAGCAAGAGCTATATACCCTCAGATTTAGATAGAATTTATATTGTTCCTTCAAATCTTCCCCGAAGCCTCTTCGCGCCCTTACATAAGATTTACTACAAGGAAAGGAACTATCTAGGTAGGGACTATGGGTCCTTAAATACACATCTATACTCCTAAGAAAGTCATTACTCTATCTGCTCTGTCTACTCTGTCTACTCTATTATAGATCTCACAGATTACATAGATTATATAGATTATATTACGTAACCTTAGCTACTATTCCTTATTATATAGTTCCACAGACTCCATCCTAGACCGTGCTTATATTAACTAACTAGCTTCTTCCAACTCCTCTCTAAGTAGTTATAACATTATACTTAAAGCGTCCGTAACACTATCTCCCTCCTCTTTATCTTTATCCTTAAAGATTCCTAACGTCTCTAAGTCGTCTACTAAAGGTGTAATGTCCGTTTAATTAATTTGGTTAATATCCTTACTTACTATACCTAAAGTAACTTCTTCTTCTTCTACAGCTCGTTAGTCTTATACCATTACTGCAATACTATCTCTTGGTAAGATTATACCATCTCTATATTCTTATTATGCAAAAGAGGGGTTAGTCTATATTGCGCTAGCAAGTCCTTTATCTTAGCAACCCTCTTCCTATTTAGAGTGCACTAAAGTAAACATTTAATTATCCTGCGACGTTTATTCTATTTCTAACGCTAAGTGTATACATCCTATAACTCTTAACAGTCTTTAAGTTCCCTAAGTAACTTATTATAGGGTCTTATATTTAATCTACTGCTGTAAAACTTAATAATAAGCTCTCTATAGTGCTAGCTAAGCTTTATCGTTTCCATAACACTAAGTAAGAGGCTACCACTGCTTAACAACGGGCTCTTAACTCTTATCTTACTATATCTGCTTAGTTAACTTGTCTTAAAAAGGTTCGTAAGAAGGTTTATTCTAAGGAGTGGAAACTTATTTAGTAGGGTTTAGACGAGCTAGGTAATAAGAGAGTAACATCTCTTAAAAAGGAAACAACTCTAAGTAATATAGTAGTTACTCCTCCTAAGTCCCCCTTAAGTGACTTATTCTTTAGCGATCCTTTTTTGTCACTACTACCTAACCTATTCTCTTCTAATACTCCTATACCTTTCCTATAGCGTTCTCTAGGTTACTTAGTGGCTCCTAGGTAGTCTTACTATAGCCTATCTACTTTACTTTATACCATATTTTATTATCTACATCCTTATAACTAATAATCTTTAAAACCTACTATTTATCTTCCTCTTGTCCTCTATACGTGTCTACCTTATAGACTAATGGTTTAACATTCCCATATACTGGCTCTAGCATTGCGATATACTATATAGGGTAGATTTTTATTTTCTCTAGTAAGTTAAGTCTATACGTGACTTCTAAGATTTTTGCTTTAATTGTAAATGGTCCTAGTCTAATATAGTCTAACTTCTTACTTGGTTATTAACTCTTAAAATTTTTATATAGTAGCTATACTTTATCTCCCTCCTTAAGATCTGGTCCCTTAGATCTCCTAGCATTATAGTATAGGAGGGTACGGTCTCTCTTAGATAGGAAGTTACGGTGTAGTTAGTTAGTCAGTTAGTTATAATTAGGCAGTAGGGAAGCGGTTAGTAAAAAGAGAAGAAAAGAGTGTATTAAAGAGAAACTGTGTGTCTATTAGCCCTATTGGAGTTATTAAAGACTCTAAGGGCTCTAGACTAATCTATATAAAATATATAGAAGGCCTAGGCTCTCCTAAAGCTACGCCTAATCTAGATGTTAAATCTAGGGGGCTAAATTATACTACTATATACCTCCCCTACCTAAGTTGTTGTCCCCTAACGACTTCTAAAACTCTAAAACTCCTTATCTTTGAAATAAAGGCGTGGTAGGTGATTGTATGCGTTCCTTACCTTTACTATAAACCCAAGATGGTAAACGAGGAGACTCTGTTTTAGTTAAATAAGACCATTCTCGTCCGCCTGGCTGAGCAGTATGAGATGTATTAGACTAGCGGCTCTTAGATAATATAGCTTTTTCGCGTCCTTTTACTTACTTAGTTCTGTCCTATAATTCTTTAGGTAGCTCCGCATAACTCTGTCCTTTTGTAACGATTAGGGGTACTTTACTTAGATCTACTATAACAGTTAAAGGCTTAATTCTATTGTTAACGCAGTAGAAGTATAAGCGGCTGTTAAAGCGCTCTACTTTAGTTATATATATAAGCTGAAACGTATCCTTATAGTTCTTAACGGCCTTTAGATGATAGGAATGTATTTATTTTATAACTTTATTCCTATTACTAGTAAGAAGAAGATTATAATCTTGGATTACTGCTAGAGAATCCTATTATTATTTACTAAGAAGGGCGTTGGATAGAGCGCTGGCAGCCATAAGCTTAACTGCTGTAGGGAAGCGATATAGAATTACGCCGTAGAGATTGGTATGTCTAGACGGCGTATAGGGCGGCGCTCTTAAGTCTTAGTATATATCTGCTAACTCTGTCTAAGTACCTCCTTTAGTAACCTTAAGGTTATTATAATCGTCCTAAATACCAACGAACTATGGTAGTATTGTTTACTGGGTCCCAGTTAAAGGTCCTTTCGCTCCATAAGGAAGGTAAGGTATAGTTATACGCACATCTCCCTTCTTATATGGCTGAGCTACCTAGTTGGTTATATATTTCTCTACGTCCTTAGCGGTCCAGTTATGGTCTGAGATTTTGTGTATAAATTTATTGCCCTTGGCTAACCCTTACGCTTTAAGATCTGCCTACTACAATTTTAAGTAATAATATATGCTAGGAAGGATAATTATGTAGTTATCCTTAGTCTTATTATCTAGAGAAACGCTCCCTTAGATTATATTAGCACTATATCTACTTTTAAGGAGCGAGGGAATATTAACGTTAATATGGCGGAAAGCTGTAGAGTCTCCTTTAACCGCGAATTTTGCATAATAAGGGTAGGAAATGAGTTGCCACTAGCTATTAGGCCTAAGAGCGTAATAAAGGCGATAATACTAAGGGTCTTGTCTTATTAGCTATTAGTAGAGACTATAAACCATTATTCTTAACTAGCTGTAATTTGGTCGCCTATTAATTAGACGCTAATAATAGCGGTATATATATATTTCCTTATTAATTATTGCTGAGATGCTAGAATCCCACTACTATCTAAATATACTTGAAACCACGGATTCTTCTCGCTGCTATATATCTTAGTTATTTAGTGATAGTATCTAATTAAGTAAAGCCTCCCTATTATAGGAAAACCTTGGTGCCGAGTTATAAATGAACTTGTATGGTTTTAAGGAGTTAAACGGAACTAGAGGCCTATAAGCTTTTTAGAACTAGGAGTATATAGTAGGGTCTATCTTTATAGTGCCTAAGTAATTGCGAGCGTGATATATTAAATAGAGTCTATAATATAGCGCGGTATAGTTTAGACCCTTTATTGCTAAACCTATATACCCTTTTATGGCTTGTGTGTGCATCTAGCAGACCTTATATATTTCTGGGTTTGAACCAGCTGCCCTATACTAACTATATAAGAGCTTTATGACCTTAGTTAGTTTGATTTTAGTAGTTTAGTTTAGGGACGCCTTAAGATAAGCTAGTATATTATCCTTATAGTTATATTTTTGTTTCGCGTGGAGTATCGCTACAGCATTTGCGGCCTCCTTAATATATTCTTTATTATCTCCTGGTTTAATAATGTTTTTATTAAATAGTAATTCTACTCCTAGTTCTTTTACTTCTAGATAAGTAACCGTAAGCCCTCTCCTTGGATTCCTCCTTAAAGAGGATACTGGTAGCTATAGGGGCGAGCTAACAGGCGTTCTAGCCGCAAGAATGCTTTTATTTATAGATAATAAAGGCGAGTTTACTGATATAGGCGATCCTTACTAGAATAGGCTTAGTATAATATTAACGCCTCCTCCTTAAACAGGTGTTAATGGCTAAAAAGCTAAGGGATTTATTATATTGGAAGTATGTTATAAATGCACTTATAGTATAAGAGCTGAGCTCTCTCCCGCTTGTTTAATTCTGATATTGGTGACTTTTGGTCCTATAGTAGTTAGTCTCCTACTTCTTAGTAGTAGGTTCTTATTTAGAACAAAAAAGCTAGTTAAGTGTCTCCCTAAACTATGCTTATTTACCACCTAATTTAATATCACTCTTCCTAATATTTTAGGCGCGAGTGTAAAGTTAGTTAGCTATAGTTAAGTAGTGTTTTTAATGCCGCGTCCTGGATAATTAAGCCTCTTGACTAGGGCTTTATTGACTCACGCTGTTACTTTATAAAGTAGGTGGACGGTAAGCTTTTAGGCAGTAGAAAGAAAGTAGTAGGAGACTATATGTTTTAGCGGTCTATTAAGAACATCTTATCCCTAGGCTTTTTAGATGGTTTCTCTAGCTTTATTGCACTAATTCCTTTAATCTTTTGCTATTTTACTAACATTAAAGATGTTCTTAAAGATTATTAAGAATATATCCTTTTCTAGAGATGCTTATAACCTATTATTATAATTAACGAAATTAACTACTATACTAGCAGCATCTGCGTAGTTCTCTCTCTTAAGCAGAATCTCGTTATAGATTTAGATAAGTACTATATAATACTAATTAACTATAAAGCCTCTGACTTCTATAAGGACATTATTAATCTGTTACTTAGCTCCTTTATATAGTACCAGTGGTCTGCTAGATGAAGATATAATAAGTATACTATTATTAATTCTGCTTGGTTTATACTTTAGCTGATTATAGTTATCTTTAAAGTTTATTAAGGGCGAAAAGGTAAAGTTCTTAATAGGGTTTCCTAATATAAATAGTCTACTAAATTTGGTGGCGGTGTGGAGTTCTACTAGCATTAATTATTAAATGGACTAATTATGATTTTCCATCCCTAGGATGGAAAATCGCTATTGGCTTAGTAAAGGCGGTGAGCGGAACTAATATCTTTATAGTAAACAATACTAGATGGTTATATGCAAATATTCTTCTATCCTTACCTTATTATTAACACGCATTAGATTCCTATAACTAAAAAAAGTAAATAAAAAAGTGTAATAGAAAGAGCTTTAGGAAATACAGTAAATAAATAGATAGATTATACGGCTGTTATTTATATCTCCTCCCCTACCTCAGAACTTGACTGTCCCTTAGTTAAATATTTTATACTTAGTTCTGTTAAATAATCTTTCTAGAACGCGCACTTCTTAAAATACGCGGCATTGTAATACTAGTGGATTGTGTATAACATCCTCCTTAGGCTCTAGCTCTGCTATTATTTTTTATAGTATAGTTCCGCCTAACTGGTTAAGCCGGTCCTCTTAATAGACCTTAAATATCTATTATTAATAGAACCTCTTTAATCTATTCCCTAAAGTTTAATCGCGAAATAGCGTGCTATTAAGATCCTTAATTAAGTACCATCCTTTATAAGGGTGACTCTTATATATGTGGAACGGGCCTAGCCATTTTAGATCTAACTTATAACTACTAGAATAGTCTTGCTTAAGCTGTGTGTTATAGAGTATAACTATATCTCTAACCTTAAATCTGTCCTGGTAAATGCGGTAGGTATTATTAAAATACTCCTTATTTATAACTCTTAGTTGTTTTATACGCATAATAGCTTTTTATATATCTACGTCTCTTTGGTTAAACTGCTTTGCGCGAAGTGCTAGTAGCTCTATAGTAATCCAGACTGTTTCCCAAGGCAGCGTCTACTAGGTGGGTATATAGAGTTTAATAAAAAGAACGTGCTTATATCCGTATATAACCCTTACTGGTGTCATTTCTGTAGACCTCTTAACAGTTGTTCTATCTGCCTATAAGACTATATAAAGATTATCTAGCTATAAGCCTTCTATCTTTGCTAAAGCGTCCACTATAGGCTTATAACCTCGCTCTATAAAGCCTTACAACTATAGGTAATATGCGGAAGCTATAACCCTTTTAATATTATAGAGCTTCGTAAGCGTAGCGGTAATATTAGCATTCTCTCCTCTACTATCTATAGAGAGTTGCTTGAACACTCCCTATTAGCAGATAACATCTTTATAGAGGAACTTTGCTATGCTTTTTATATCCTTATTCTAAAGGGCCCAGGCTTCCACCTATCTAGATATATACTCTTAAGTAATAGCTAGGTATCAGAACCTAAGACAGTTTGGTAGCATAAATATAATATCTACCATTACTTGTTGCTACAAGGTGGACTCCTATATAGAGTATATTACTTCTTCTTCCTATCCTAGCTGTCACTGTTGGCACTATAAGCATAACTTAATATGCTATAATATTTAATCCTATAGCCCTAGCTACTAGTATTAATTTAAGACCCTTTAATACGTTCCCTCCTATCTGTAATATCTACTCCAATTATAAAGGCTTTTAATAATCTCCTACTAAGTAGTCTTATTATTAACTACCCTTTACATTAGTATATTCTTAGACTATTAGCGAAAGAGCTATTAGTTACGCACTAGGAACCTTAGTATATACTGCTTAAACTTTTTAAATTCCTTAGTATTTATCTCCTCTAGATACTATAAGGTTACTAGCTATTTTACAATCCTCTAAAATTCCTCTAAATATAAGTCTTCTAATGGCAGACCCACTTCTATTTTAAGAGGGCTAGCCGTATATTCCAAGGCACTTAGCTTACAGTTAATAAACTCTTTAATATCCTTAATTAGCTTATTAGGTTATTCGCCATTAGGTAGCTATTATAAAAGTCTATTAACTAGGCTATTCTTCCTCCCTGGCATATATCTAATATTGAAGTCCTATAGCTGGATCCAAGCTAGCTATCTTGTTATTAAGGCTCTGGGTAAATTAGTGGCAGTACAATTTAGCTATATAACTAAGGTATTTGCGTTTATCTCCACTGTAAAGCAAACGCTGTATAGGTATACGCGACACTTTTTTAGCGTATATAGTAATGTTTAATACTTAAGCTTTCCTAAATTATATTTCTGTTTTGCTTAAGACTAGATGCCGCTCTTATATTAATATAGGTGATAACGACCTTGTATATCTAGTTATATAAGGCCGCACCCCTATCCATTCTTGTATTTGTTAATGGTGAGAATAATTAGCCTAGCCCCCTTACTATAATCCAGTTAAACTAATGCGGGTGCGGTAGTAATGGTATACTTTAGAGTCTTTATAGCGGTAATCTGCTCTATGCCCTATATAAACGGAACGTTTACTTGTAGTAGTTAGAAGATTGGCTCTGCCTTAATTGCAAAGTCTTCCACCTATATTTGGTAATATATAACAACTCCTAGGAATGCTTAGGCAGATATAATATCTTTATAGTCTCTCTAGTAAACGATCTTTACGACCTTTAACTCCTCTGGATATTATCCCTTACTATTACAGCGGTAACTAACTACTATAATCTTATCTTTATAGAAATAAGACTTTACGCCTAAGATTATATATCCAGCTTATTTTAAATCTATAAGTATTCTATCTAGCCATATAATATGTTCTAGAATATATCTGTGTATATCTAGAAGACTTTCTTTTCCATTATACACTGTCTATAGGCCTTTTACTGTAATGTTATCCAGAAACGGCAAGGTATAGTATAGAATATATTGTTTTAGGATCTTAGTAATTGTCCTTATAAACTAGGCTACTAAATTTATGCCTCCTATAGGTACCATTGTTTATTATAGAAGCTCTAGAGGTATTATAAAAGCTATTAGGTTTCTGCTTTTTATATTAAGCTCCAGTTGGTTATAGCTAGAGAAGAAGTCTACTAGAGACATAACCTTGCACCCTATAAACTCCTTAGAAAACTTATTAGTATATAGCGGCAGATTTGCGTCCCTAATAGTTACTTAGTTAATATTTATCGCTGTGTTAATTAGTTAGTACTTCTTATATTCCTTCTTACTTATAAGAAACTATGGATTCTTATATAAGCTTTTGTAATATTCTAGAGTCCCTTAAGCTAGTTGTTTTTATAATATGCTTATTACTTCTCCTCGCAGGGCCCCTAGTATAGGAAAGTTTGGTACTTACTATACTTTATACAGCACAGTCTTAATCTTTAATAGTGGAGTTATGTCTCTGCTAACGTGACCCATTTTAGAGAACTCCTATGCTAGCGTCTCTTCTTAGTTAAATAGTATGGCCTTAAAGATCTCTTGTTCTCTTGGCTAAATATCCCCTATAATTATACGCTCTAATTGTTCTGGCTTTAGTCGTATACTATAGGCCAGCTTAGTGTATCATAGCTTAAGGAAATGATTATACGGACTAAGAGGTAACCCTTAGATTAATACCTTCTGTCTACGCAAGGCTACCTCTTACTATTCTATTATATCTTCTATAACTATTCTATCTGGTGCTAATGAATTAACCAGGTGGACCTTATCTACCTTTTATTTATACACAGTTGCTATGTTTATAGTGTTTTGTTAGGCCTTGCTCCGGTAGCTTTCTGTTTACATTATAAATAAATCCGTTATCTTTAATATTTGATATATAAGGGACCTAGCCTTTACTTTAAATACTAGCTTCCAATTCTTTTTTAAGTATTTCTTTAGGACTTTCTTTAACGTTTTGCTGTTAAGCTCTTTTTATTTAATGTTATAGTCTTCTTTCTGCTAATGGCTCTGTCTAGTAGATATCTAAAATGGCAAGCGTCTATATTAGAGCCGCACCTTATTTCCCTCCTCTTTAATCTCGACGTCCTTCTTATCCTAATGCGCCGGGTTATAAGTAACCCTGGATATAATCCTAGCGGTTATACCAGTTATACGTTTCCTAAACTATTGTCTATACTAATGCCTTTATTTGGTTTAAAGAATATCGCATTTTTATAAGACGTTAAGAACCTTATTTTAACTCTACCATCTTCTAATTAAATAATGCAAGATACCTAACCTATTGCGGTGCGTTTTATTGCTAGTTTAGCCCTTACTAACTATGGCTTACTAAGTATTACCTTATATGATATTTCTCCTATAGTAATAAACGTTGTAGATATTAAGACGTTACCTATTACTATAGGGACCGTATATACTAATCTAATAAACTTAGACTAAGTCCTATTAGCAGATATTAGATGTGTACCTTATAGTTACGGAGGTAGACTTAATATTAGTAAGCCGTATTATAGAGCCACATTTTCCTTAATAAGGTTAAGCTCCGCTCTAGAGTTAATTAAGTATTTAGCCCTTCCATCTCCTATCCACGCTTCTACTTTTAGGTATTGTTTTTAAAACCAGATAAATCCAGCTTCTTATTTAATCTGGTCCACTTTAGTAGTTATTAAGCCAGCCTAATTAGTATGGAACGCTAGGTGTACTAATAACACGGATACCTTAACATCCTCTTGCTTCTATTAGTAAGGCTCCGTAAGGGGTAGTGGGAGAGGCTTAAAGAATAGCCTTGCAACCTTAGGTATGTATACAAGGCAATTACTAACCGTAACTTTAATGGTTTTTAATAAAATCTTATCCGCTATTATAGCTGGGCTTAGGACGTTTCCCTTTAGTATATCCATTATCCTAACTAGCTTTGGTTGTGGTGCTTTAGCTATTGTTATTATATCCGCTATTTACTTCGTCTATCTTAGCTATTTGGTATAGTCCATTTTATTAATCTTATCATTGCTTAATGGTGGTTAAGAAGCTTACTGCTAGGGCTATAGTGCGATTTGGATATGTCCTCCTAGTCGTATATTTTAAACTACTACCGGTTACTAACCAGATGGTTTTAAAGGCGGTTTTGTTACTCTTACTTCCCCTTGCGGTTTCCTAAGATTATATAACTATGGTATAGGCTATGACTGGGTTGCGGCTTCTACTAAATTAATATATATTAACTCTACTTGGTATATATCCTCTTAAGACTTACTAAGTTCTTCCTTACTTTCAGCGTTGCTTCCTTTTATGAGCTCTACTAAAGCTGCCTTTAGTTAGATGCCTGTTACTAAAGTATTAGGATTAATATTTGCGTTCTGCTTTAGCTAGTCTTTAAGGAACTTAATTTAATTATTGCTTAGTAAATACGGAATTGTATTTCCTAGGCGCTCTTATATTCTAGCGCAGATTTGGTTGTTCTTATTTATATATAGGAAACTATAATAAACTAATTCCTAGAGCTATAGACACTAATTAATAAAATAGTAGAAACCCCCATATCTATAACACGTCTAAGCTTATATTGGGTATATGCTAAAGTTTTCTGGCCCTCTATACCTTCCTAGGCCCGGCTTATATCGTTCTTATAGCGCTCCCTTATAGGGCGGCTGTAGTCTGTTATTATTTAGTACTGGTCGCGGGCCTATTTATTCTTGCTATACTAACGCCCTATTTAGGAGCTGCGTGTACTATATTAGATCTTGGCGAATCCTATCTAGGAATAGTATTGAAGATATAACGCCTACTAATTTAACCGTCCTAAGATTAAGCTTTTAGAGTTAATTAGTAAGTCTTTTTAGCTTAAGGTCTATTTTTTAAGTTATTTAACGGGTACCTGCTAACTTACTTAGCGGAGAGACTATAGGCGGTTAAAGGGTAGCATCTCTTTAGTTGGTTATAGCTAGTTGCTAATTACGGAATTGTCTAACTAGCTAATAAAGGCCTTGCTCCTTAGGATTTATTATTAATAACTAATCTATACCTTTATATAAATTAAGCCTGTCTTCTATAGCTTTCCTTATTAGATGGAAGTTAAAAGACTCTTATCTATCTAGGTCGGCTCCTATTTTAGTTATAGTATGTCTTTAATATTTAAATAGGAGTCCCCTTGCGAACCAGTACCCTTAATTACGGTTTTCTAAATTACCAGTCTTGGTAACTTTTTAGGAGATTAATATAAACTGCCTATAGTATTTATATATACTGCTGGGTGGATTGTTCCTATATTACAGCATATAAGCTTCTAAGAATTCTACTGTTTTAACTTATTAAAAGTAGTTACTTTTTTAGTAGTCTATTTTAAGCTTCCTTATAAGTTCCGTCTAATTGCTAATTATAAACTTAGGTAGGCTTTAGATCCATATCCCTATTTAATAGTTATAATATTTTAAAAGTCTTTAATGCTTCTTATTGTCTGTAATATAATGTTAGATGTATAGTCGCTTATACTATTTAATAAATTGCAATATATTTTATCCTATAAAGTAAGGGGTCCTGGGAGTTCCTAGAGCTGGTATAGGCTGGGCTATAATATATACCTTATCTCGTTCTATTAGTGGTCTAGTAGGATGCGGCAAACCTATAGATTCTTTAGGGATAGGTAGGTGGACCTTATAACCCTTATCCTCTATTTATTAAGAGTTGTCGGTCCCTAATATTATAGGAGTTAGGGTTGGTATTATATCCCCTAGTTTAGGAGAGACTCGCGGTTTAATAGGCTATTTACTTTCCTCTCCCCTTCTAGCACTTTTACTGTTATTATAGAATGGACCTAATATCCCTAACAATCCCTTTGCTGGTGCTGTCGCTATTGTTCCTATAAATTTAAAGGTAGCTCCTATAAACGCGAGAATAATTGTATAGACTGTTATAAATATAGTAAATGAAATATAGAAGACTTTTCTCTGCTGTTTCTGGCGTACTATAGTCCTTTCTTTTATCCTCCGTCTTGCTGCGCTACGCACTCGCATTCCGATCGCTGTTCTCTAACAACCGTTTCTGTACGAAGACCGACCGTTCCCGTACGGAGACCGAAAGTGTCGTTGGTTCATTCCTATGGTGGTGGCTGCGCACTGGTTACTAATATGCCTGTACTTCTCTGCCTCCCTTTCCACGCGTCCTTTTTCTGTTTGTTGGTTCTTTTGTAGTTCTAGATCATTCCTATACGTCTCCTGTGTATATAGCACTAGACTTTTAATCTAAAGAGCTTGCCGTCGTCCCTATATGGAATGCCATAAAATATGTAGGAGGGTACGGTCTCTCTTAGATAGGAAGTCACAGTGTAGTTAGTTAGTCAGTCAGTTGTAATTAGGCAGTAGGGAAGCGGTCAGTAAGAAGAGAAGAAAAGAGTGTATTAAAGAGAAACTGTGTGTCTATTGGCTCTATTGGAGTTGTTAAAGACTCTAAGGGCTCTAGACTAATCTATATAAAATATGTGGAAGGCCTAGGCTCTCCTAAAGCTACACCTAATCTAGATGTTGAATCTAGAGGGCCAAATCACACCACCATAATAGTACCTTTTTATTCTCTATTATACCATCCTGGCTGTTTCTTTAAGGTAATTATAAAGATTTATTAACGTCTCCATTCTTTCTTTAGCTGTGCTACTGGTTTTCTTTACTTGTCTTAGTGTTAATAACGTTCTTAGCTTATATCCGTAATTTACCTTAAAAGGTAATATGCCTATCCCTTCCTATAGTGTTGCATTATACGCAAACTATATAACTAGTAATAATAATACCCAATTGTTTTGTGTATAATTAATGTAATGCCTTAGATACTATTCTAGTGTCTAGTTTAGTTTTTCTGTTTAACTATCTGTCTATAGGTAATACGCAGTTAGTGTTACTACTTAAACCTCTTATTCTACTAAGAATACTTCCTAAAATACTACTATAAATCTTAGATCTCTGTCTAATATAATCTTTATTAGTGCTCTGTGCCTTATAAATACTTCCTTAATATAGATTCTAGCTATATATTCTACAGATATTTCTTTTATATACGCTATAAAGTAACCCTACTTGGTTAGTTTGTCTACTATTACTAAGATTACGTCGTAATATTATCTAGTAATAGGATCTTTTAACTTTAGTAACTTAATAATAAAGTCCTATAATATGGTCTCCTATAGTCTCTCTAGTATTTTAATAAGTTATAGCCCTTTATACGGCCTGTGCCTTATTAGTTTGTTTCTTTAGCAATATAGATATTCCCTTATAACTTATCTCACTAGTCCCCAAATTCCTTAAATAATGTACTCCTCTTAAAGTCTTAACACTAAGCCTATAGCTCTATTGTATCTCTATATTATTCCCTTATAAAACTCTTTTATAAACTCTTCTGCTACTGCCTTTAAAACATAGGTTGCTTTTTTATTCTTATACTATTCTAACTCCAGATCCTCTATCTATACTTTACGGATCCTTTATGCCTAATTACTTTTAGGTAATTTATAAACCTAACTTTCTCTAGTTGCTGCAATTCTTAGATAATTATACCTAATCATTCCATCTTAATCCTTTTGTAGTAAAGCCCCTAATGGCTTTTCTTTATTCTATAGTTTAGCCTTTCTACTTAAAGCATCTGCTCTCGCGTTGTCTGTACCCTTAGTATACTAAATTTTAAAGTAATATTCTATAAGTATTTCCGCCTATCTAACCTATCTTTGGTTTAGTTTCTTTGTCGTTAGGAATCCTATAAGGTTCTTATAGTCCATTCTAACTATAAACAGTTTCTCTGTGCCTTGCAAGAATGCTCTTTATTCCTTAAATGCTGCAACTATACCTAGCAACTCCTTATTATAGATATTGTAGTTTAACTCTAGTGGTGTTATTTTCCAACTATAGTATGCTACTAGATGCTATATGTCCTAATACTTCTATAGCAAATATACTCCTAGTGCAAAGTCTAATGCATCTATTTCTATAACCATCTCTAACTTTAGTTAGTAGATCTTAAGGATTGGTTCCTAGGTAAACAATTCCTTAAGTTTCTTAAACAACTTCTTTTACTTATTTCCCCATACCCACGGTTCCTTTTTCTTTATTAGTCTTATAAATAGCTTAATACTCTTTAACCATTATGCTATAAACCTCCTATAGTAGTTGCAAAACCCTAGAAATAATCTTAACTATATAATGTCCTCTAGTTCTTACTAACTTACTATAGCTTCTATCTTCTTTAGGTCTATGCTGATTTTTCCTAGTTTAATAATAAATCTAATAAAATTAGTCTTTCTGGTAAAGAACTCGCATTTCTTAATTACTACTAGCATCTTTTCTTCTTGTAGTCTCTTTAAGACCTACTTAATATATTCTCTATGTTCTTCCTCACTTACTAAGTAGATAATAATGTTATTAAGGTATACTATAACAAATTTATCTAGGTGTTCTTTTAATATACTATTAATTCGCTTTTAAAACATTGCTATTGCGTTTATAAGTCTGAATTGTATAACTAATGGTTTATATAGTTCTTCCTTTAACCTAAAGGCTGCCTTCTATTTGTTGCCTTCCTTAATTCTAATCTAATGGTACGCCTACCTCAGATCTATCTTTATAAAGATCTTTATATTGCCTATCCTGTCTTGGATTTCGCTAATTAAGGGTAAAGGATACCTATCCTTTCTAGTAATACTGTTTAACTATCTATAGTTAATACATATCCTAAGTTTTCCATTTTTCTTTAGGATAAACAGTACTAGATATCCTGCTAATAACTATAACGGTCTAATATATCCCTTCCATAAGTTCTTCTAGATAAACTCTTTAAGCGCTACTAACTTAGTTTTAGTAAGCTTATAGATTGGAAAGAACTTTAAACTAGTTCCTAGCTCTAACTCTATCTTATAGTCCTATACTGTATACTTTAACAGCTTTTTACTTTCTAGTAACTATAACCTTTTACTATACTTATAGTATCTTTTTAGTATATAACTTAAGCCTTGCTCAATCTCCTTACATATCGCTCCAAGTTTATACTATACTAACTTAGTTTACTGTCGCACCTTATGTTATTAAGTATCCCTAATATTAACCTGACCTATAACCTAATTAATTTTTGGATTGTATTTCTGTAACTAAGCCATTCCTAATATTGCCTTGTCTTTTCCTAATGGTAGGATATTAAAAGACATCTTGACTTATCTCCCTTTAATAGTTAACTAAATAGGTCCTATTTTAAGATTAATAATGCCTCCTCTATAGGCTATCTAATCTCCTAAAATTATTATAAGTGGATATAGGTGTTCCTTTTATTTATATAGTAACCCCATTCTTTCCACTACTACTAGTAATATATAGTTTCTTATTGCTCTACTATCTATTAGTACTTTAAACTATTAATCTTACCACTTAACTCTTAAGTTTAGGTGTTGTTCTTAAATTCCTTTAAGGGTCTAAAGCTCTACTACTAGTTCCCTCTAGTCCCGTAGGCCTCCCCTTTTCCTAACTATTAGCTACTAGATCCTGTCTATACTTAGTCTATCCTAGGCTAATACTTAGTTTATTTCTTTTCCTCTATATGCTATGGACAAGTGTTCTCTAGATAATTCTACCACTATTATCCATCTAAGTATTCTTCCGTAAGGAATCTTCCTAATTAAAGTATTAGGTCCCTTTAACTCTGTACTTCTACTAGGTGCTATCTATATATATACTTAGTGTCTCTATACTTCTTTTTATCTAGTACTTAATATATCCTTATTAGGTACTTTTAAGCTTTATCTTTTGGTACTCTATATATATTATATATGTTATCTATATAAGCTATCTATAATAGTATATAATACGCTAAGTAACCTGGGTTAACTCTTAACTTGTCTTTGTCCTTAAGTTTAAACCTCTGTTTAACCAATCCAACTGTTAGTCTCTTATTTGCGGGTACTAAGATTTGTCGCTTATTTCTCTAGTCCCTAGATCCCTCTTCTAGGTTCCTTAATATTATAATTAACGCTCCTTTAATATGATTTATGCGTTTTTCCGTAATAGGTTAGTCTTAGACCACTTTTTTATCTAGCCATATATAGAAATCTTCCTATTTATTGTTGTGTTATTACCTATACCACTTTCCGTACAACTAGTTTAGTGTGTATAGTTTATCTATAAGAAAGTACCTTATTATTGCTGCGTTGTAATATCCTTTAGTATGTCTTTCTTTAAATCTGGTTAGAATCCCTAAATCCTCTTCTTGCTCTAGTTTATTTAACTACTTTACCCCAGGCGTCCCTGCCTTAGGCCTATTAGTAATTCTTTATATAGGTACTTAGTCCCTAGTACGTCCTAGCATAGCTAATCTCTTATCTAGCTTCTGTTCTTGCTATATAATAATTCTTTACCTAAACTTATCTATAGTTTCTTATTTTCTATATCTTGCACCTAGATCCTTAAAGTTATCTTACTTCTTAATCTTAGTATTGACTTTTTAACCTTTAGGCTAAATACCGCGTTTACCTAGAATTAACGTTCTTATTTGTTCCCTAAACTTATAGTTCTTGAACTTACATCCTATACTCATTTGTTTGCCTTTAAACTAAGTTACTACCCTTTCCTATTGGTTTTTGTCCGTGGTAGGTCCTTAGGTGTATCTTATCTTATCTTAAAAATCTTAAGCGTCTTTTATCTCTTCTTAAGAATCTTAAGACTATAGTCTTTTACCTTTATTAAGTGGTAAGCTAGCACTAGCAGTCTTCTGCTTGCTTAATCTTTTTTAGATATTACTCCTTCTATTTTATAAAGTAATGGATTCTGTATCCAATAGTGTTATAATACCTATTACTAATCCGCGTTCTATAGTGGTCTCAGTCTCTACTTCTATTACGTTATTAAGGTTTAAGCGCTCCTAGTTAGCCTCTTTTTCTTTCTTATTGCTATTAATTAATAAGTACTCCAACTCTATTGTTATGGTTGCTAATCTTTATCCGTACGTTATTATAATATCTTAATCTAACTCTCTAGTTCCTTTAAGTCCTCTTAACTCTAGCTCTTATAGCCAATAGCTTGTGCTATACTTAGCGTCCTTATAAACTCTATATACGTTATTATAACAAAACGCGAAGTGTTTAATTAAATACTCCTTGGTCCTACGTAATATACTTATATCTATAATATTATACTCTAACAACCTAGTGCCTTTTACTATGTGGCTACTCTAACCACCTCTGCAGTCTCTAGCAAAATAACCTTTCTTTCTATAGTTTATACAAGCTCCTTCTTTAAACTATTCTTCTTATTATAGAGTCCGCCTAAACGTCTTCTACTGTTAAGATCCCTAATTTAGCCTCTGCTCCTTAGTCCTTTAATTACTTAATCTTTAACCTCTAGGTTTCTATAGTTTTTTACTCCATTATCTGGATTCTTTAGTACCACTTAGGTCTATTAGCTCTCCGCCATTTTATAGTTTCTAAACTTAGCTTTATTAATGCGTGCTTTGCGCCTTATATAACTATAGAACTCTATCTTACCCTTTCTTAGCTTATTCCCTTTAATAGATCCTATTATTAATCTTTATTAACTAATTTATTAACTCTTGTAGAGTGTCCACATCTTCCATTAGAATAATTACGTCCTAGACTTTAGCCTTAAGTCCCTATTTATACTATGCCATAAGCGCCTTATTATTCCACTTAACCTATATTGCAAGTGTCTAAAACTATATTGTATACTTAATTGCTAAAGTTTGCTATACCAAGTTTTAAAGCTTCCGCTTTGCTATAGTTACTACTTCTAGGTCTCTAAATATCTGTATTAGTCTCTCTAAGAACCCGCTCCAACTGGTAAATATATACTATACTTCTTAGTTAGCAGTTGTTATTCCATTAACTTAGATCTTGGTAAGGTAAGGTTTAAACTACTTAAGTGCTTTCCCTATTAGGAACAATCCTATATACATCACTTAGTCTATAGGTATTACTAACTTTGCTCCCTCTTATATAACCTTAAAGTACATCTATGTTAAAAATCCCTTAAGTTTTAACTTTTCTCCTAAGAATCATTTAATTAATGGTACTTTAACCTTAGCTGCTCCAATTCCATTAATACGTTCTTTAAGTATCCTATTATTATCTATTAATTAATTAACTATTTCTTATAACTAACCCATTGTAACTAGCTGCGAAGCTATATCCTCTATACTAGTGTCTTCTAACCCTAAGGTCGTAGCTATTATTAGCTAAGTCATAACTGGTGCTTTAGGTGGCATATTATTTAACTTTATTTATACCGTAACTAGGTAGTAAATATGTAACGGAGCCTTATAGTGATAACTACGGTGGACTTATTAATGGGCTAGGTGTGTAGGTAAATGTCGGGAATGAGGCAAGCGGTCGTCACGTGACGCCGCGGCACTAGCGTGGCGAGGAGTCTTAGGCTCCTCGCCCTTCCTTATTCCAATTAAGAAATATATACAACAACAATCATTATACTACCTATAACTTGTAGATACGTGATATCACCTTATAATACCAACACTAATTAGTAGTTAACTTCACTGTTATACCACAGAACAGCTAGGTATTCTACCAAGAAGAGACAAGCCACTGTACTAGTGCTACTCGTGCTAGAGGAAGCTGTCTTTTAAGGTTAGAACTGGTCCTAAACCTTAAATAGAACTCTTTTATAAATCTAAGGATTTAAAGGCTAGAACTAGTCCTAAGCCTTTTCTAGATTATAGATTCTTACGTCCATTATACAGAACAATATACTTTATAAGTCTTCGCAATTTAAGGCTAGAACTAGTCCTAAGCCCTATAATCGCAAATATACGTCACAAACGCGTACTAAATAACGAACGCGTACCAAACGACAATCCCTACCCTAATAACACTTCCCTCCCCCCAAAAACATAGCTACGCCTACCTTAAACAACTGGAAAGACTCCTTACCACTAGGGGTAGCTTTATACGCGAAACTTATTAATAAAGATTAGGACGAATTTACCATTAACACAACAACTTATACCGTAAAACAAGTTAACAGCTTTCTCCTACACCGTATTATATTCTACTAAAGTAGACACTACGCTAATCTATAGCTGTGGGAATATTTTAGGGAGGATTTTGTAGGATGGACCGCTAACACCTAGGCACTTAGCAATGTTGATATTATTTAGGATTTTTAAGACTTCCTCTATAAGAATAGGGTATATATTGCTAAAAACAGTAACCCAATTACTAGTAATATCCAGGCCGTTATTATTAGTATAGAAGAACCAGTATAGACAGAAGCTAAGATTATACGTTAACTACAGAAACCTAGAACCAACCCATATTCTTTAGAAGGCAACTTTAATTTAGAACAAAACCCCCAGAACACTACTATCCCACCTAGAGGTGCTCTCCCACCTAGAGGTGCTCTCCCACCTAGAGGTGCTCTCCCACCTAGAGGTGCTCTCTTACCTAGAGGTACTCTTCCTCTACCTCTACTACCTCTAGCTCCTCTACCCCAGCCAACCGGTAAGCCTCTACTATAAGAAGTTACGAATCTGATAAAGGTATATTTGGACAAGGAGAAGAAGTTTAGAGGAGAACTATACAATATGCTCAGAACAAAACTACAGGTCTTTTATAACTGCTACAGTAAGGTCGGAATCTAATGCTACTAGTTTTATTATGCTTTCTTAGTTATATTAAAGGGATAGGCGGCAATATTTTATTACAACTATATTACGGGTAGAAACTATAGCTTTAATGTAATACTTTAGCTTACTAGAGCCTACTTTAAAACTAATAAGAATTGCCAGCTTTATATATCTAAATGGCGGGAGATTATATTCTAAAGAGTTATCACTTCTAACTTAATAAAGACTTATTTAGAGTGCCTTTAACTACTATTTAATAAACTCTAGAAAATCCAATATAGCCTTACCAAAACTTACCAAAATAAGAATAGCCTAAGGGACTAGGTTATCTTAGCCTGCCGTAGCATTCCTAAGTGCAATTTAGCACTATATAAACCTATAGATATGTTTAAAGGAGTATATACCAAGCTATGCTCCGCTATAGGTACTGTAATACAAATATAAGAATCTTAATAGTTCTATACCAAAAACTCTACCTAACTAAGTATTCCTAACCAATATAATTATAACTAGACTAACCAAACATATAGTGGCCGTAGTAGGGAATATAGTAAAGGGTGTAATTAATGTCAACTATAAGGCAATTATAAAGGTCCTTATAGAGGTTTATTTTAAAGTAATTACTAGAAGAAGTGCTATATTTATAAGAAGCTAAATTGCTAGTTAACTAGACACTCCCTTAATAAGTAAAAGGAGGTATATAATAAGTTCCGTTAAAGTATAAGAAACGTTAAAAATTATAAAGTCACTATAGCCTACTTTTAAAGCTTCCTAGTTTAATATAAAGGCGTAAAAGATCTTAAGGGTAAGGTTAATAGGACCAAATAGCTTCTTATAGATATAGAAATTGAGGACTACTTACCTAGCTAATACTTTACTAAGTATAGTAAGGTAAATAGGATATAAACTGTTGCTATTCTTAATAACCAATCTACACTCCACTCTATTATAAAGTTAGATATCTTTAATAAGCTAAGAGAGAGTTCTATATTCTCCTTTAATAATAGATACTTAGCAAACATCTTCTATAGTATTATACTAGACACTAAAGCCGCAGGAGTATCTATAGTAGGAAAACCTTAAGTTTAAGCCCTTTAATAGCTTAATAGCTCTGTTTAGATTAACCATTTAACGGCAGGCCAATATACGATTTATTTTAGTAAGGGTACTATAATCTCTCTTAGCACAATTAGGGTTTAAACCCCCTTAGGGTATATTACTTTTTACATTATTCCTATAAACACCCCATTTCTATTTTGTATTAGAGATATAGATAAATTAGGCGTTAAGCTTAATAACCTTAAGAATATACTTATTTAAGGAGATAATCGGGTGCCTGTTATACGCAAGTAGGGTTACCCCTAGTTACTCCTTTATTAACTAAAAAAGAGTATTACTTAGAGCCACTTAACTAAGTTAGAGTTACGCTAACTATACCATCGTTTTAGCTACCCATCTGTTTATTAATTACTTAGGGTTCTTCAGCAAATAGGCCATAAAGTTAAAGTTAAGGCAATTAAGCATCTTATAAAATACTGCTATTACTGTTAAATAAACTAGAAGTCCCCTAGCTAATTTAAGTTCATCCTTAAAGATAACTATGACTTTAACTTCTGTATTATTATTAACGTTATATATCTTAGCGGCAAGCCAGTATTTTAAGTTATTAACTTTTTAATCTCCTTCTAAGCCGCATGATTCTTAAAGGATATATTAGCTAGGAACGCATAGGATACCCTTTAATTATACTGGATTAATATCTACCTAGGACCCCCTAACTAAATTGTCTATAATATAGGAAAGAACTTCTTATCTATAGAGTTTTAATAATAGATAAAGGCAATGGTAATTAAGGTTAAGAAAGTTCCTATTAAGGCATATAATAGCGTTAGAAAAGTAGAGCGATATTACACGCTATTATGCTGTGTAAATAAGATTATTTTTTTAGAACTAGAGGACGCTAGCGAAGAACTTACCTTGTAAATGGCTATTAAAGCCATTAATAATTCCGCTGGTCTAGATAGACTTATACCTATATTACTAGTCTTTAATACCTACCCTTAAATAACTAATAATTCTCCGCTATTTCCCTCTATTGTGCAATAAGCTAAGGCTATTCATGAGGCAATAAAGGAGGTATAACGTCTCTACGCTACACACCAGGTTAATAACATACTAGGAATAAGAAATAGCCTAAATACCTTAACTATACTTAATCTACTACTCTAGTCTAAGGTACGCGTATAGTATAAAAAGGGAGAATGGTTAGGCCTACATTAACTTATTATAATTAATGGTTAAACTTACACTATTTAAATGCCTTACGGACCCACTTAATTCCATTTAATCGTTATTAAGCCTTACTATAAAGATAATAGTTTTAAGCCTTTGCAGGATGCCCTAAAAGATACCCTAAAGGAGAACTATAATTAATATACTCTAAAAGACAACTACAATCCTAATATAATTATAGTAAATATGCCGCAACTATAATGCGATAGAGGTTGCCTAAAGGGATCACAAAATCGCCAACATCTTGTTAATTTTAAAGAGCAATTTGTTACCGCTATTAAGAATAGAATCGAGTTATTAATGGCCTTTATAATAATTAAGGAGAAGGCTAACTTTAAGCTCGCAAAATAGCTCTAAAAGGACGGTCATATTATAACTCCTAAATCTCCTTTCCAAGCATTTAATAAGCAGGAGATTAACGGTCTTATTATAAGAGGAGTTTTTAAATTTAAGAAGTATAACCCTACTAAGTTTAACAAAGTTTGTATCTTTAAGTTAAAAATAGTTAATAAGATTAAAGGCAAAGCTACTAACACCCTATTTAAGAAATTAAGGCTTATTATCCAAAGTTATAACAATAATAGTAAGGAGGTAATTCTTATACAATCTCCTATAATTTAATAAGCTAGTTAATAAGTTATTATTATACTAGCTCCCTCCTTAATAAAGAATAGAATAGCGGTCTATTTATAAGATATTACTTAGGCCTATACCCAATTAGAGACGCACCTTTAGTGCTTAATATTAGCATACCTTTTAGAGCAAATTTATTACTAATATCCTAAAGATATAATTATAGTTGTGCTTAAGCTATTATATAGAATTATAGAGGCAGGAACCTATTAGTAGGCTACCTATAGCAAGCACTATAAAGAGAAGCTTTTAATAACTACTTCTATATTTAACCCATACTTCCTAATTATAACTACAGGAACTCCATTTAAAATTATTAGCATACAAACTAATAATATAATTATCTTAGGAGACGACCAATTCTTAGCTTTTAAAGAAGATAAGTTAGTAAAGGCAAATCTTATAGCAAAGCCAAAGAAAAAGCTTAATTTAACAACACTATTACTCTTTAATAGATGCACCCTCTCCCTAAATAAAGATTCTATTACTTTACGCCAAAAGGGTTAAGGCAAGAAGATTAATGTTATTAACACTAATTCTCTAAAGTAAGGATATGTGGAGCAACGCGCTTGTAGAGCTTATATTACTTCTATCTATTAACCTAAGGCTTTATTTAATCTCTTTATTGCTGCCTAACACCAGAAACTAACTAAGGATAACGTTCTTACCCTAAATAAACGTCTTTCCTGGCAAATAAACCATTTTAATTAGGGACTACTCTACGTGCCTATTAATCTTCCTACCGCTAAGCTCTTTGTATTTATTAATAGATCGTTTATAAACAATAAAGATTTTAGCTCCCAGTTAGGATATAAGATTATTATCGCGAACAAATTTACTAGAGAGAATAACTTTATAATCTATAGCAATCTTATCTATTAGAGCTTAACCAAGAGTAAGCATATTACTTAAAGCGTTCTAGCATTAAAGATATACGGAATAGTCAGCGGAGTCAATATAGTAGTTGCAATTAGAACTACCCTAAAGATAATTATAGATCAACTTAAACTTCCTATTATCCCTATAATTATATACACCGATTTATACTCCCTCTATAAGTGCTTAGTTAAGCTTGGTACTACAAGGGAGAAGCGCCTTATAATTAATATTATAGCACTTTATTAATCCTACAAACGGCGAGAACTCTTTAAGATTTAATAGATTAACAGTTAAAACAACCTAGTAGATATAATAATAAAGGCAAACCCAAATAAGGCTCTAGAAACGTTTGTTAATATAAACACTCTATATATATAAGTTAAAGGTTAGGTTAAAAGGGAGTAAGAGTATAGTATTCTATAGACCCTAATTTTAACCAGCCAATTAGGATTTTCTATACCCGGCATAGAAAATCGCTATTGGATCGCTTATAACTAGCGCCTTGGCGGCCCTAATATAATATCCACCTATAACTCTAAGCAAGAAAGTACTATGTGCTAAGAGGCAAATTTTAGGACAGCGAGACTTATATTACAATAGTAATAGTAAGTAAGGAGGATTAATATTTATTACGCTAGTTAAGCAGCATTTATATATAGATGGCAATTATAAAAGAAGAGTTGCTAGTGTCGGGAATAAGGCAAGCGGTTATTACGTGACGCCGCGGCACTAGCGTGGCAAGGAGTCTTAGGCTCCTTGCCCTTCCTTATTCCAATCAAGAAATATATACAACAACAATTATCATACTACCTACAACTTGTAGATACGTAATATTACCTTATAATACCAACAGTAAATAAGAAGTTAATAATATAATAAATAAACAATAACTGGTGGAGTGGTTGCCTAATAGATTAACTCTAATTATATTCTAAGATTTACTATAAGGAAAGGAACTATAGGTCCTTAAATACACATCTATACTCCTAAGAAAGTTATTACTCTATCTACTCTATCTGCTCTATCTACTCTATTATAGATCTTATAGATCTTATAGATTATATAGATTATATTATATAACCTTAGCTACCATTCCTTATTATATAGTTCCACGGACTCTATCCTAGACCGTGCTTATATTAACCAACTAGCTTCTTCCAACTCCTCTCCAAGTAGTCGTAATATTATACTTAAAGCGTCTGTAATACTACCCAACCGAAATTAAACCACCAATTTATTAACTTATTTTCTCTATAACGGACCGATCAATATAAACCAAAATAAGTAGAACTTATAAATAGCTATCATAGATTTCAAATCTGGTGTTTATAAGTATGCGCGAAAAGCTATGCTTGCATATAGTGTCCCTTTGTTAACTTTAAGCGATTAATTGAGTGGTACGCTGCTAGGGCAATTTATACACTAATATAAATAGCAATTAACTCCTATATGGGGGGCCTTGCTTATCAATTGGGTACTTAAATAGAATTTATAAAGATTTATTCCCTTATATATATAATTATAAAAGAATAGTAATCCAAATCTTTAATTAAAATGGAAATATAAAACCCCTAAGTAAAATATAGGTAATTAGCCATTTTAAATAAAAAATTTATATAAAAATTTATTTCCCTAGTTAATAGAAAGGATATAAATTAATAGGGCACAACCAGAGTAAATTTAAAAATCCTATAACCTTTATAAAAAAAGTATAAAGGAAGGTTAATATATAGGTAGAAAATACCTAAAATATAATGAATCTAAAGCAATATTAAATGTATATATAAACTAAATCACTATAAGAGATACCTTTAAAAAGAAGGCTTATATATAGTTACTAAATAATTATAAATGGGTATTTATTATAGAGATAATATTTGCCTATAATTAATTTATTAAACTTCTTATAATTTTAAAAGGAAAACACTTTCAAATAATATAATTCTACTAAGGAAAAACACACTATTAAGTATATATAACGTAAAAAAGTAGTTAGAAAAAATATTATATTATATTTAACTAGTTGTCGGAATTTTAGTCATGTGACGTGGTCACGAGACCACAAAGCGAGGCTAGCTAACCTAACCTTAGAGCAATCCCTTACTTCTAGACAATCAATAACTACCAACTTCAACACCGCATACGTATCGCAATACAGTGATATTCGTGCACGTTAATAAAGCGAGTATACTGACACTGATCAGTAGACGTATAGATTAGGAAATACGCAATAAGCTAGAGCTTAAGAACCGTACTAGAAACAGTACACAGATCGCCTAGCCTTGTCTATTTTAGTTAAAGGAGAAAGCTATATTACCCTCAAAGCTTAAGACCACGTATCAGCTTAACTACTAACACGTCAGATCGCCTAGAGAATTGTATCTTTACTTAAAGAAGATTACAACCTCCCTTAAGCTTAAGAGAATTTATACTGGCCTTATAGCCAATACAATAGATCGCTAAGAGAATCGCAGTCTTGCTAAGAACACTTTACAGGCCCAACGGCTGTAAAGGACGTATATACCCAAACACCCTTACCTTAGCGACCTTAACCTTAACCTTAACCTTAACCTTGACCTTAACCTTAACCTTAAACTACAACATATACAAGGACTAGTACACTGCTTTACACAACAAAATAGATCCTAAATGGAAGGAGAGAATTGCCAGACATGGTTACGGGATTAATATAGCAACTGCCTTAGAGGAAGACCTGGAAGAATATATAGAAACAAAAATCTATAAGTATATATATAAGAACTTTACGGATTATATACTATAGTCGCTATTCCAAGAAGAATTTAAAGGCTTTACTATTAAGGACTTTAGAAAAATACGCTCTATTACTAGAGCAAAGCTCCATACTTACCTACTCTAAAGAGGAGTATACGTTACTATACATAGCAACAGATACCCACTTTATAAGGTTCTGTATAATGTTCTTACAGAAGAGGAACCTTATAAATAGACAAATAAGGAAATTATAGGAGCTCTCAAGGAAGTCAGCCCTATAATTATAGTGGCACTACAGGAATAACTTAACTCAACACAAATAGCTCTAATATTAAATTAAGCTATAACCCTATTAGTTATAGCCTCTTTAGTTCCTATAACCCCCCCCTATAGCCCACTACCTTTCTATACGGTGCTAACGCCTATAAACTATTAACTACCTCCACTATCTCCAACGCCTATAATCCAGCCTATAGCTATAGCTATAACACCTAGAACACAAATACCTACCCCTATAACACCCCAACTAGCTATTATATCTATACCCTAGTAAACTGCACCAACTACTACCTAATAGTAAGCTGTATCTACCTCCACTTAGGATTAACTACTTACCCTCCTTACTTAACTCTTATAGACGCAGAATTAGCAATTATTGCCTATAGCAACTGCCTCTACCCTCTTTTTAGCAACCGCTCCTACCCTACCTAGTGCCCCTCCTGCCTAGTATCTTTACCCTAGTACTGCCAATACCGACCCTACTATGCACCTGCCTATATATAGTAAAGAGGCAGCTACTATTGCTAAAATCTACATAGATAACCAGAAGTACAATAGAGTAAGTAATAGCTTTAACTTTAAGTTAACTATCTTCTATAATATCTATAAGAGAGCTAGTCTACCTCCTAAAGGCTATATAACTACATTCCCAACCATGCTAAAGGGACTTGCTTAAGATTACTACTATAATAGCAGCCTTTTAACTAAATCATTCACTAAGGCATACAACCATATATATTACTTCTTTAAAGGACCAGAGTACTATCGGAGAAACCTTACTAAATAGAACGCTACCAACTTCTAAGGAATTATTAATAAGAACCCTAATAAGTAAATCTATTAAAGTTTCTAACTACTCCTTAATAAGCTCTTAAAACATTACTATAGATTACACCTAGAGTTTTATACAGACCTCTTCCTTACAAATAAGCTAGTTACCGCTTGCTAAGGAGTACCAGTATGCCGTATTACCATTTCTAACCCTTCTAAAGACCTCTCCTAGTTAATTAGCAAGTTACAATCTTCTATAGTTATATAGGAGAAGGAACACCCTTCCTAGGCCCCAATAAAACCGTCTTAAGGAGCCTACTTTACGGATCGCATATACCGCTGTAATATCCGTAACAACCATGACCGAACCCGCTCCTATAGACAAAACACCGTCAGATCCCTAAAGGCCAAGTGCTATATTTACTAAAAGGAGAGCTGCCGCTCATAGAAACACATAGAGGAGGAGCGGAACTGTTCTAGAAATAAGTATAAAAGACGTTTTAACAATAACAAGGGCCACAACGGTAACTTTAAAGAACGCTTCAGACAATACACTATCTACTATAAAGGAGACGACAATAATAAGTATAATAAAACTTTTAAAGCTCTTATACTAGACACAGACGCTAATAAAAACACTAATAATAACAACAGCAAGGAAAAATTAGAAGACCCTAATAGCTACTACCTTACATTATTTGGGACTCTTACTATAGACGAAGCAACCTCTATAAGTATAGAACTAGCCAATAAGGCTTACGTTCACTTACTTACTATAACCTCTACGGAACCTACTACGGAAACTAACCCGTTTAACTATAATACAACAACCGCTGCTTTACGCTATACTTCTATAGTATTTATAGAAATTATGATTGATACCAATATGTTAAAGAAGTCTATGGCTAGTTACAGACAATTCTAGGCACTATAGAACGCGGACTAATCTATAAGACTTAATACCTTAACCAAAGGACAAGTTAATATATAGTTTAGCATTAAAATTGCTACCTCTATTAGAACTACGGATGTTGTCACCCCTATAGGCAAGATACAGTTTTATATTATCTATGCGGATACCCCCTTCTTGCTCTATTTAGCGGATATAGACAGACTCCAAATCTACTACAATAATCTTAGAAACGTTGTTATCACTCACACTAAAAAAGTGCTAGTAGTGCGATGGTTTAGCCACCCATTTCTCCTATAGAGCTTATTACTACAGTTATATTTATCTGAATCCTTTAACGCGAACCCCTACTACTTAATAGATATAGAGCTACGGCGCCTATATCGCCGATTTAGACATCCCTTAGTTAAGAAATTGCAAAAGCTACTCTACTATACTAGCTATAAAACTAATAGAATAGCCATTAAGTAACTAACCAAGTTCTACTACTACTATTAGAAGTTTAGCAAATTACTAAGCAGATTCCGCTTTACCCTATAAGACAACATTAATTTTAACTACAATATTATTATTAATATTATATACATTAGCAGATTACCCCTCCTATATATTATTAATAAAGGAACGCAATTCCAAGCTGGTAGATAGCTATAAGACATTAGCGCCAAACATATATAGGACATTCTATAGATATACTAGATTAACACCTACCTAGGGCCACCAGACCTAATTACCTATAACACTAGAAAGAACTTTATTAGTAAGGAATTCAAGCAATACGCTACTATTATAGGAATTAGTATAAAGGGAGTACTAGTTAAAGCACATAACTCTATTAGAATGGTAGAGCGCTACCATAGTCTATTACGGCAAGCCTACTAGATTATTATAACTAAAATCCCTAACATTAATAAGGAGATAGGACTTTAAATAGCGTTTAAAGCAATTAACGATTCAGCTAGCCCTAAAGGACTAGTTTCTACACTTTTAGTCTTTAGAGCCTACCCCTAAATGGTTAAATCCAATGCACTATCCCCTACTATTATACAACGCGCTACCACAATTAAAAAGGCTATAGCAGAGATATAGAAGCTATAAGCTAAACGATAGATCACTAATACGCTAAATATGCGAAACGGACCTAATACTAATATAATTTATAATCTCCCACCAAACTTACCCGTTTTAGTCTGGAGAGAAGGAAACACTAGCTAAAGCGACTATTAGGACGGGCTATTTACCTTACTTACTATTAAGGGTAAAATATATACTGTTAAGCTATCTAGCGGACCTACAGCCTTCTAATCTACGGTTATAAAACCCTACCTTTAAGCAACTAAATCGCAGGAGTAAATTATTAGACTAGAATTACCACCTAAACCTCTACTTAGGTTAGCCCTTTCTAAGACTATCTTAGAGAGACCTACTAAAGCTCAGCAACAACCCCTAAAATAAGGCAGAGGACGCCCTTGCAAATACCCTCTACTTACAGCTATAACTAATATCACTATCTACCTATAAAATAACAGTCAATTCAGTACCCAATTTAGCGCCTCCTAATAAAAGGAGCTTACTGGTCTACTTAAGAAGGGAGTTTTTAAGATTATAAGACTCATAGATATACTATAAGGTATACAACTCTTTAACTCGCAATTTGTTAACAAGATTAAGAATAAGGGAACTAATAAAGCCTTTAAGAAATCCCAACTAGTTATATAAGCTTATAACAACTTAAAAAAGGAACTGGTTCTTACCTAATTACTAACTATTTAATAAGTTAGCCAATAACTAATTCTCTATATCGCCGCCATAAAGCTTCTATAGGCACGACTTTACCTCTAAGATATTTTATAGGCCTACGTATAATTAACCACCATACTAAATTAAGAGTTCTATATATGACCTCCACACAAGCTAATTAAGCAACTTGGGATTAATAAGGCCTCCGTTCTAAAGGTTATAAAACCACTCTATGGAGTACTAGGAGCCGGTAACCACTAATTTAAGATATATTACTTGCATTATATCCAACAGTTGCATATAAACCAGTCTATATATAACCCCTGCCTCCTATAGAGTAACGAACCCTTTAGTATTGTAGGCCTATAAACTAACAATACTCTATTCCTGGCAGATAAGACCTTTATAAACGCAGAGCAAAACGAGCTATATAAGGCCAAGTTTATAGCTAAGGAACGGGAATAACTTACTGTTAATACGCCCATTAAGTTCAACGGTGGAGTTATTCAGCTACTAACTAATAGGAGCATTACGCTTACTTAAAAACAATAATGCACAAACCTTAGTATAATTAGCACCAAGCTTACCATAAGTATAGGATTAAGAGGAGCTACAAGAACCTTAACTCTAAAGGACCAGTACATTACTTAACGTGCTAGAGGTATATATATCGCTTTAGTATGCCAGCTAGAAGCCTTATTCGATTTATCCTTTGCCGCCTAAGTAATTAACCCCAATAAGGAAGACGCAAAATAGTTAAATAAGCATCTAAACTGGCAAATTAAGAACGCCAATAGAGGTTTTAAATTTATTAAGTTAGATATCAAAACCCTATAGCTACTGGTATTTATAGACGCGTTATTTACTAATAACAAGAACCTCTCTTCGCAGATTAGCTACGTCCTTATACTAGCTAATGCTATAAAAAAGGCCAATATTATCCATTGGATCTTAGTTAAGTACAAAAGAGTTACTTAGAGCGTACTAGCTTCTAAACTCTACGGCACAGCCCATAGCTTTAATATCGGCGTTGCAATTAAGTCTATAGTAGACAAGATCCTACAAATCAACCTTCTACTTATGCTTTGCACTAACTCTAAGTCCTTATATAACTGTCTAGTATGACTTGGAACCACCTAAGAAAAACGCCTAATAATCAACATAATATGCCTCCGGCAAGCCTATAAACGGAGACAGATTATAAAGGTAAAATAAATTAATAGAGAGGCCAACCCTACTAACGCTATAATAAAGGGAAAACCCTACGCGGCTCTTTAATAGCTTATTAATATAAACCAAATTAACCCATAAGTTGTAGGATAGGTTAAACAAATAAACTTAGATTTAGCTTAGCGTTAGGTAACTAATTATAATAGTATAGACCCTAAATTTAACCAACTAATCCGGATTTTCTATACCCGGTATAGAAAATTGCTATTAGCTCGCTTACTACTAGCGCCTTAGCGGCCCTTGCAATATATTAACCTACTACCCCTAACAACTCTTCTTCTTCTTCTCTTCCTTAGCGTAGTATCTCCGTAATACAGTATTTTATAGGCTTTGGTTTAGAGACGTTTATACAAGCCATAATACAGGTTATATAATTACGGACCTATAAAAGGAGCGTGGAAGCTATTACGTATACGCTATAAATAGTCTAGAAGTAAACTTAACTTTAGAGTATAGATTAGCCTTCTTTTTAGAGTTGCTCTAGTGTCGGAATGTTAGTTATATAACGTGGTTACGAGACCATAAAGCAAGGCTAGCTAACCTAATCTTAGAGCAACCCCTTACTTCTAGACAATTAATAACTACCAACTTCAACACCGCATACGTATTGCAATACAGTGATATTCGTGCACGTTGGTAAAGCGAGTATACCGACACTAGTTTACTAATATTTTATTACTTAAAACTAAATTATTCAGTAATAAAGACTAATTATTATTTTTTAATAGCTATATAAGCTACTATATAATTAAGTTTTTATTATAATATAGATAATACAATTTATTAAATATTTTTCTACTGCTTTATTTAATATAATAACCCTTAAATTTATTATATTTCTTCTCTATAAAATTAAAATATTAGGACTAAATTATAAAGCTTATATTTCTTAATAATATAACTTTAATTAAAGGGTGCTGTGACGGTGCTGGGGCACCGTCCCCTACAGCTGGCTTGGCGCAATATCCGGAGTTCGCCTATACCGTGTATATTACCCCCTAGAGCCTCCTTTCCTCTTCTTCTTCTCCTTAGCTTAGTATTCTTATATAGTAGCAATCTACAAGCTTCGGTTCAGAAGCATTTGTACAAGCCTGTCACAGGTGCTACTTTACTAAGTATAACTATAGAGCCTGAAAGGAAGGCCTTTTAGCGAAAATAGTTAAATTTAGGTAGTATGCCTTTAGTATTTATCTATAGAATTCGCGCAAAGGCTCTAAGTCTTTAGAGGTTAAAAATAAGGCTTTAATAGAGGCTTTAAGCTTAAAATAAGCTAATCGTTATTAGTTTGATATTATAGACACCCTAAAAAAGCCTTATAATATATATTAAGTAATTTATAGCCTTTATAACGAGTATATACCTAATTAAAAGACTTAGTTACTTTTATAAAAAGTGTTACGGGACTCACTCGTTCTCACGTCCCGGCGCGTCTTTAACGTTCTTAATCCGTGCTTACGTTTGTTCTGAGACACCTACGCACGTTCCCCTACTACTCCTATTTATACCTTGTAACTAGCACACTGTAACGGGACTAGCCCAGTTACAGTAGGAATGTCTCGGTGAAACACTTAACAGATAAATTCCGACGCTTTAATCAAATTCTGCCAAATTCTGCTAAGTTAATTAAATTCTGCTAAATTCCGCCGACTTAATTAAATTCCACTAAATTCCACTAACGTAATAGAATTTGGTCGAAACCTATTAAAACCCACGTGCGTACATACCTACGCGTCTACTGCTAAGACTCCTAAATATTTAGTTATAAGCTTCCTATATTCCTTTCTCTTCTTTACATAACGTCTTATACTCTGCAAGAGCTATATACCCATAGATTTAGATAGAATTTATATTATTCCTTTAAATCTTCCCTAAAGCCTCTTCGCGCCCTTATATTACGTTGTGTTAAAATAACTACTATTAAAATGGCAAACGAACCCGAATCCCTTTTAATAACCATGAGTATTATAACCCTAATTAGGGAATAGTTAACTATAATACAATAGTCCTTTACGGAAGCCTTAACTTAGCAGCGGGCTGCACTAAAAGCCTAACACTAGCGATTAATGGAAGCACTCTATAAAGAACTCCGTAATGTTAAGGCACCTATATTGTAGACCCTAATAACAACACCTATAAACGAGATTAATATAATGGTATCTAAACCTAGCCTATTAAATAAGAAAACAGAACTAGTAATAGTAGCTTAACCTAAATATATAACAAACTAAATACCTATTATAAAATCTAAAAAGCTCCCTAATCCTCTAATATTTAATAAAAACCGAAATAACCTATATCCCTTTATAACTAAGCTCTATCTTAAACTCTTAACAAACTATAACTAATACCCCACTAAAGCTAGTAAAATTAGCTATGGAATGTCTTATTTAAGTAAAGATACTGCATAAACTATAGATCCATTCTTCTATAATAGCACCTTCGTTAATTTCAAAATCTTTATCTCCCTACTAGAATAAATATACGATAACGCCAGCCGCGAATACACAGCTATTACTAAACTTAAAACCCTATAATAACGGAACTAAGAATTTACCAGCTTCTTTTTAGAATTTTTAGGCCTTATTAGTAAACTAGATTAGAATAAAGCTGCTAAAGTTGCTACTCTTTAACAAGCTATTTCGGATAAGATTAGAGCCTAGTTAATAAGTAGGAAACTGCTAAAAGACCTACCTAAATTCGCTATAATATGTTAACGAATTAATAAGGACCTTTAATATAATAAATTGACTTATTCTCTAAAGCCAACCACGCCTTATATTTAAAACTCTATGAAACTAATATATACCCTAAAACGCGATCCCTCTCCAAACCTAAAAAGTCCTATATACAACCCTATAGACCTTAATACCACTTAATTTTATACATCCTTAGGAACTAATAAATAAAGAACTTAAGCTATAAACGGAGAATACTTCGGATATAGTAAAAAAAGACATATTTAAAGGAATTGCCAAACTTATCCTTTTAAAAAGGTCCGCCGTAGTTCCTCCCGGATATTAAATTATACTCATTCTTTAAGCCGTACTTATTTCTTAACTTATACTTATTCTATAAATTATACCTAGTTATTATAAAGTATCTTACCTTTGGTTAACTTAGAAAATAAATTATCCTAGGGCCAAGTCGCATCTTAGGATAAGAAGTGGAAGAGTATAAGTGTTTAGGCTCTTCCAGCGCTAATATATAACACAACTCCCTTAATATACTTAGCAAAATTTAAATACTTAGAAAATGGAAGGAGGTATAAATACTAATGGATAGCGGAGCTACTAGCATAGGCTTTATTAATACAAACTACATAAAACCTTAATGCCTAAATTTAAAGAAACTTAATAAGCCCTAAGGCTTATAAGGCTTTAATAGCAAGCCCTTAATATATAGCAAACTAACGCACTACGCTCTTATAAAGATATAGATAGGCGAATACCTTAAATATATTTTCTTATTTATAATACCCCTAAAGCATTATAAGGTAAAAAATAAGATGGAGACCACGCATTAGGAAATGGAGGTTCCTTTATAGGCAAGGCGCGCTTGCTTCCCCACCCCAGTTTGGCCAAGACCCAACCTTAACCTCGACTATAAAAGGCCTTCTCCCTCACTGCTTTTGCCCTTATGCTCCATCTCCTCTTTTCTTTCCCGCTACCGTGCCACCTTAGACTCTAGCTATTAGCCATAAGGCATTTTCCATCCCCTTAGCGTCTATGCAGGTGCTCTGCCCGCCTTCCCTAATCTCTATATATTTTATACTAACGATCACCCGGCGCTGTAACTCTTTGGCCCTTTCTATAGGACACATTTATACTCTCTCCTAGTGTTAACGCATGCTTTGGTCCTACTATATTCCTCCTTTCTTCTCTCCTCTCTCCTTTCCTCCTTCTCACGTTCCCTACCGATTAGTGCACCGGAATAACATTTCTGTTTATCCTCTTCTTTACCTCCACCTCTAGCAGTGTCTTAGACGTGACTATAATATGCGACTTAATCCTTATCGGAATAGCTATAAATGGCTATGCCGAGAACCGCCTAGTAATGGATTATATGGGTTACAGCTGCTGCAAGCTACGGGACGCGTTAGGCAGTATCGCATTATAGCGTTATAATAAAGGCGAAGCCGGATATTAAAGTAGGTCCTTAGCGAAACCACAGGCTGATGCTAGTTACTTAGCTTAGTTAAAGCTGCGCCGCCAGAAGCTAAAAACCCTTACCCTCCCTAGCGCCTTCTTAACCTAGACCTAGACCTTACTCTTCCCTAATAATTAGAGGATTGCATTACAATTAGAGAAGCCGCTGGGCTTTAGTTTAATCCAGCCCCCTATTTAGCTAAGGAGGCACGGGTTATATAGAAATATCCTTTATATAGACCTAAGACTTGCAAGGCGGAATTTAAGGGTAAACAGCCTATTTAGTAGTATAGCCTGGCTTCTAGTAGAGCTAGTGTTATAATCTTGCTCTTAGCTGATAAATACTAGAGAAAAATTCGCGCATTTAATCTCCTAACGGAGACGGACTTTATACAGTAGCTGCATTAGCTAAAAGGGCGCAGTGAGATAGATATAGGCGTAATCGCCTAATCTACTCGCGCTATCTGCCCCCTTATATTGTTTATAACATCTGGCTATGGGCAAGGGTAAAAGCAAGGCTTTTGCGCATATTTAGGAGGTTAAGTAGTGGCTATAGGCTCCATAGAGTGTAATTAAGGAAGTTCCTTAGATCTAGGGGAGAGATTTAAGGATACCCTTATTACTTAAAGTGTCTTTTAATACTTATAGCAGAATTATGGCACGCCCCCCACCTGTTTAACCCCAGGAACTATAGTCTCGCAGAGGATCTAGTATAGAAGATCCAGTTTGCTAGCATAATTGGGTTAAAAAACGGACACATTAGCGCTAGCTCTAAGGAATAAGGAATAAGGGCAGAGGCACTTTACCACCAACCTCCTTAATAAGGAGGCTTGGTGCAATGCCCCTATTAAAGGCTAAATGTGCTAGCTTAGTTAGTTAGGTCTTAATCGCAGTTTCCTAATAGGCGTTAATCTTATAATAGAGTTTAAGCCCGTGCAAACCTTTATAAGTTACGAATAGTAATTGCTAACGGAGTGTAGATTACACGTTTTAATTCGCTATTAAGCTAATAGGGTTATTTTAGTGTAGATACTACGGATATAAGCTAGTGGCAAAAAGGGGACTGGCGTGGACTTAAAAGCCTAGCGTAACCCGTCCTTTAGGGCTATTGGAAAGGCATAAGGCAATAATAACTCTAATAATAATAGTAGTAGTAACAGTGGCATCTTCTCAACCCCTTTATTTTTATTTAGAAATTTCACTTAATAATATTAATTTCTATACTACACCCCCTAAAAAACTAAGGACTTTTTAATATTATACAATTATAGCTTCTAAGGCAAATATAAGCAACACACCTAAAAAGAGGAGGATAAAAAAGGGGAGAGTACCTTGCTTCCCTCCAATAGATAATCCTATAAGATATTTGGGCTAGTTGCGCGAAGGCAAGTTATTCCACATTACCTTTTTTAAGCATTCCACCTAATAAGGCACCCGTAGATCCTAAGGCTTTTGACAAGTATAAAGATATTTATAAGAATAAAAGTAGCAGCTAAGACGCTAAAGGAAATAATTAAGGTAATTTAGTAATTATTCCCTTTCTCTTTTCCTAATAACCATAAATATATCTAACAGCCAGTAGCGAATCCAATATTTATTAAAGATAATACAGCCGACCTAGACTTAGAACCTAAAGCTAAAGGCAATAGAGCTAGCAACACTGGCAATAAAGCTAATAAAGTTAGCGATCAATTAGCACCTTATAACTTGGGTATGCATTTCCCCCTATACAACGGCCTTGCTTAACAATTATTAGGTAACGGAAATAACCGCAGTGATAAGGACGATAAGTATAAGGAGCTACCTTCTTTAGAGAAGCTGGAAGATCTCCTTAGCGCATCTCTATATTACCATCTTAAACCCATAGAAGAAGACGTTAATAAAATGGATAGCCTAGCTAAGGGTATAACTATCCCCCAGGCTATACAGAATTTAGAGACCCATGTAGTAGCTAACTAAAACTCCTCAATAGCCAATAATATAGATAATATTGGTAAGTTATAGATATTAAAAATATTGTTACTATAACCTAATAACTATAATATATAAACAATCCACTTATTAGGGAGGAGGGTAATTACAAGAAAGGGAATATAGGAGGCGAATTATCCTTTATGCCAAGGAAGCAGAAGCTTAAGCGGGATAACATTATTAATTCTAATTCTAATAACCCTGCTAAAAAGAGTAGCGGGGGTAGTAAGGGTGGCGAGGGTGGTAATAGTCCACGTCCCTAGAAGTAATAAAGGCCACCCACCTATTATAATGACTTGTCTTCTAGCCACCCTACCCCTCCTATCCCTAACCTCAACTTTTAATACCTAGAAGTTAACTAGTAAGCGGTATCTACTCCACGGCCCGCTAGCCCTTTACTTTAGGAGCCTACCCTTATCTATAGCATTAAGCCGTTGTATAACGAGGCTAGCAATCGTACTTATAATAAGGACGAGGACGGTAATAGTGGTGGCGTCACTAATAACCGAAGCGGCGTTTTAAACCCAGAGCCTACTGTAAAGCGTTATACCCGGACTAAAAAAGACAAAATTAATAAAATAAGCTTAGATAATAAATGGGAGATTAACAATATTCTAGGGGAAAGAATAACTAAGTTAGGGCATAAATATAAGGTGGCTTAGAAGCCCACCTAGGTTTATAAGAGCGGGCTTTTAAATTCTAAAGATGCCCTTAAGTCTTACTAAAGACGCGCTCAATAAGCCAAAGCTAGATTATCGCAGGTGTGCTCTTTTTCCAAAGTTGCGAAAGTAAAGGGCAGGGTTGCCGTGCAGAAGAGACGGGGCTAGTAGCTTAGGCGTATTCTTATATTTTAGTTAGTCCTGCGGAAATAGGAAGCTAGGGTTTACATTTAGTAGTCTAATTATTTAAGTGCATTTTCTTAAGGCGGTATTGCTATATACAGCCATTTTTATCCAAATTTTGCTGCTAACTTATTTGTGTTATATATATCTAATTAAAACAGAGCCTTATAAGTTGTAAGACTTATTATATTACTGGGTATTATAGTACTTATTTGTTTATATTACAAATCCTCTCTTTTACCATTAATATACTTAAAAGAATTCGTTGAATTATAAACTTCTCTATACTTAAGATATGCCAATCTACCGAGATTACTGTTTAATATAAAAGGTGCTAGAAGAGACTAAGATATTCCTTAAAGATAAATTACATCGTCCCCTACCCTAGCGCTATTATATAAGGTAGGCAAGCGTGTCCTAACCTAATACCTATAATATAAAGTATGGCGCAGTTTAGGAGCTTGCTAATAACCGGAGATTATCTAGCATGTCCTAAATAAAGGATGGTTAGTATATTACACTGTATATAAGGATAGTAAGACTAATAGACTTGTAAAGCACAAAACTTACCTTTATTAACGCTAATAACGCCTAAGAAATAGGTAAAGTATAAATCTGGATAAAGAAGCCTTTAGATTTTTAAGCCAAAGATAAGATTTTATAAACGTTAAAAGGAAAGCCTTAAGAGTGTAAAGGAAATGCCGCGGCGCTATTACTAGGGATAGTGTCACGGAACGCGGGCAATGGCTATAAAGCGTATGTATTTCGGGAGTCTACAAGACGTTGCGCGATCGATCGTAAGGGTCGAGGGCGTAAGGAGGTGATATACCCTCGCGTAGCTGACATAAGCTATACGCGAGGTGTACGTAAGAGCACAGGGTTCTCCTACGGAGGCCCCTACGGTCGGGTTCCGTGACACTACCCCCCCTCCTATTAAGGCGGAGCTCCGGCGACGCTGTGGTTGCTATATATATATAGGGGGAAATGCTTGGGGTATCTAGAAGAAGGAATATCGTTATAGGTGTGATAGGTTCGTATAGGTGCTTCTGACTTAAAGCTTGTGGGTTGCTACTATACGAAGGTACTAGGCTATAGAGGGGAAGGAGGCTGTTAGGGACTTGGTAAGGTGCGAGGGTATTACTAAGGCGCTAGTAGCAAGCAAGCCAATAGCGATTTTCTATCCCAGGGATAGAAAATCCTAATTAGTTAGCTTTTTCTTAGCGTCTAGAATCTAACTAATTAGACAACTTTAACCGGCAGTTAAAGTTCCTTAATATCTTATCGGAGTGGTTATGTAATGGTAATATATAACAATTTAGCTGTGATGGCTCCTATAGGGGATTAGGTACGAAATCTCTACTTAGGCCTAGTTTCTATGGGTTTGTGTAGTAGAAATTGTTAATTAAATCTTTTATGTTTTTAAAATCTTCCTATGGTTGCTATTCTAGCTAATCTATATTAAATCCTGTATAGGTAGCTTTATAGTAAAGCCGCCGTCCTCTGCCTTTGCCAAAATATTTAGAGTTAATAATTTATTTAATAGTTCACTTCTTATAGTTCTTGTCTTCGTTCTTATCTTGGATTAGTACTAGTAGGGGTTTAGGCTATATTTGTCCTGGTAAAGGGTTAGGCTAGTAAAGGTATAGTAGCTATAGGTAAAATATGGGCTATATCCCGCGGGTGGCTAAGGCAGGCGGGAGCTATAGTTCGTATATAGCTTCTCTGTTAATAACTTGTTTAATCTAGTAGGGGCTAAGGTTCTTATAATTAAGTGACTTTATAGGTCTCTGTATAGAGATATTGCGTGTATCTAACCATACCCAGTCGCTAATACGCATCTTAGGTAGTAGTGTTCTGTGGCAATCGGCAAAGTAAGCTTATTTTACTTAGGCCCAGGCTATCTCTCCTTTACAGTAGTTAAGTAGGTCTTTTATACGGTCTGTATATTAATTAGTAAGTAGCATCTTAAGGCGTTTTCTATATAGTAGTTTCTTATTAATAGGCTCTAGTGGCTCTATACTGGATTATAGGTAATATCCTTTATTTATAAAGAACAGGGTAAGTCCTATAGTAGCTAAGACGTAGTTATTTGCTGCAAATTCACCTAGCGGAAGGTGGTCTACCTAGTTATCCTAACTATAGGCGACTACCTATTGTAAGTACGCCTTTATACTAGCGTTAGCGTTTTCCAGTTATCCCACAGTTTTATAGTAAAAGGATGTAGACATCTTAATGGAGATACTAAGGCGTTAGCAGATCCGCCTCTATACGTTAGAGTTAAATTGCGTGCCTCGGTTAGACATAATAGAGTTAAGTAACCCATGTAGTCGGTAGGCTTCGCGGAGGAAGGCGTTAGCAACGTCGCTTACGGCTACGCCTTTGGTTAGGACGTAGTGGCGTTCTTTTATAAGTCGGCATATTATTATAAGGATGTTCTTATAGGTTTGGCCATATTATTTACAAGGTGGCAGGTTAACAACGAAATCTATAGCGATATCTGCCTATCGTTATATAGGTACTAGTAGAGGGTATAGCAGTCCTTGGTACTTTATATAAAATACTTTAGTATGTTTATAGCAATAGCAGGCGCTTATAAAGCGTTTAACTAAGTCTATTATTTTAGGCCAGAAGTAGTATCAGCTAAGAAGCTTATAGGTTCCTCCTTTACCTAGGTGGCCGCTTAATTGGAGGTTATAGGCCATTTAGATTAGTTGCCGTTGTAGGTCTTCTAAGTTAGGGATAAATAAACGGCCTCTATAATAGAGCCTATTCTCTTTTACTTTTAAGGCTGCTATATCAATCTGGCCTAAGCTTTGGAGGTTAGTAGGCAGTATATAGGTGCTGGCGATCTTTGCGGTAATTAGTTAATGCAGTAATGGGTTAATAGAGGTATTATATACTGCGGTAATAAGTTTGTTGATTTTAGGGGGTGACTTTAGTTCTATAGTATAAAGCTAAGGGGCGGTTAGTTTTGTCTTGGGTAGTATACCTAGGTCTAAGTTTCGTGCTTTTAGGATTATTTATTGTTAGAATTAATTATAAGGGTTATCTTCTAACTAAAAAAGGTCTTGCGAACAGCGTATTAGGCTATTAGGCCTAGTACCTTATACTCCTAGCCTATATGTAATTTTAAAGTTAAAACCAGAGAGAAACTCGTTCCAACGTGCTTGGCGTTGGTTTAGTTGTTTTATAGTTATAAAGTACTTAAGGTTGCAATAATCTATAAGGACCTTAGTTGGCTAGTTAGGTTCTGCTAAGGAGAGTTCTAGTTAGAATTCCTTAAACGCTTATATAATTATAAGGAGTTCCTTATTATTGATCTTATAGTTATATTCTTATGGTGTAAGCTTAGACAAATAGAATGCGACTAGGTGGAGGAGACTGTTATTACCTATCTAGGAGAGGATGCCCGCGTTAACGTGGTCTAAGGAGTTAGTCTTAAGATAAAGTTATCGTCCTGGTATAAAGTGAGCTAGGATATGTGCTTTAGTAAATATATCTTTTAAGTCTTAGAACGCCTTTTTGCATTTAGGCGTCCAGATAAAATGTAAATATGTTTTTCTTCCTTTTATAGAAAAGCCCTTTGTTTGTATTATTGCTGTAAGTAGTGCTATAATACCTAAGAAGTTGTATATAAATTTCTAATAGAAGTTAGCGAAACTGAGGAAGGCTTATATATCCTTAATATAGGTAGGGATTTGCTATCTAGTAATTATGTATACTTTTTCGGAGTCTATATGGACACCCTTAGTAGTGACAATTAGTCTAAGGTATTTTACTTCTATAACTGAAAATTCACACTTCTTTAAATTAATATAAAGTCCTGTGTCTCTAAGGCGCTGTAGGACCTTTTAAACGTGCTTAGTATACTTAAAAGGGTCGTCGCTATAAATAAGTATATTGTCCAGGTACGCGGAGCAGAAGTCGTTAAGGTAGTCCTATAAGGCATTATTAATGTAGCTTTAGAAGCTACCTAGGCCATTATATACGCTAAAAGGTATAACGGTGTATTTAAATTGGCCAAAGCGTAATGCGAATGCGGTTTTATATTTATTACCTTCCCGTATTCAAAGGCGGTTAAAGGCGGCGATAATATTGAGTTTAGTATAGATTTTGGCTTAGCTAAGCCGTTTAAGGGTTTCGCGTATAAGCGGTATAGGGTATCGGTTCTTAATTATAATAGCGTTGAGTTCTCTATAGTCAACGCAGAATTAAATACCTCTTCCTGGCTTTTTAGTAAAGAGGATAGGAGCGGCTGCTGGGGATATACTAGGATAAATAAACCCTTTATTAAGGTGCTTGTTAATATACTTTTTAACAACTAGGAGTTTATCTTTTAACATTAGGTAGGGTCTTTTATAGGGCAGCGTTTTTCCTTATTTAATATTAATGGCATAGTTATTAGGTTAATATGGGGGGAGTATATCTGCGCTCTTTTATAAGTATATGTTAATAAAGTTATAGTATCTCTTAGGGAGGAGCTTGCTGAGTTCCTTATTAGTAAGTCCTTTTTTAAGCTTTATAAACTTCTTAAAGTCTAAGGGTAAAAGTCCGTAGAGTTCTATAGGGGCATTGTTTTTTAGGAGGTTGACTATATCTATCCTATTACTATAGAGGACGTGGTCCTAATCTTTATTAAGCTTATATAGTCGTAATTGGGAGGCTGTGGTAATGGTCCAGCCTTTCCTACATACTATGCGGTAGAAGGCCGCGGCGCTTACATAGTAGCAGTTAGTTGTGGGTAGGGTAATAAGGGTTTCCTTAGGTTAATATCCTAGGGAGTAGATAGAGGCGGCTAGGCCATACCCTAGGCAAGTCTCTCTATAGTATTTAGAGTTAAAGGTTACTTCTCTCTTTTGCCAGTTAATGGCGGGGTTATGTTGTTTAAGCCAGTTTATTCTAAGGATAATAGGGTAGTTTATAAGTGGTATAATATAGGCCTAAAGCTTCTCTTAGTGTCCGTTTATATTTAGGTAGAGTTATGCCATATAGGTAATCTTTTGTGCAGTATAACTACCGTTAGCGAGTTATAGGGCGCGGGCTTTAGTAAGGGGTAAGGTAGGTAGGTTATAAGTGCGCACAAATTAGGTATCTATAAATTTATTAGGAGCTCCGCAGTTAATTATAGAATAGGTTTTATATTATTTTTTAGCAGTAGTTCCCTTTATAGGTAAGACTATTTACTTCTATCCTTCCATTCTTACTAAGCTATCTATTAAGCAAGCTAATATATAGATTCCTCTATTGTTAGAGTGTCCTAATCTACGACTTAGGGCTAGGACTTTGTGTTTTCCACTTCCGCGTCTAATTCTATTACTATTGCTATATCTTTATCTTATGCGGTAGCGGCGCGTAGCGACGTATTTGGTGTCTGGGGTATAGGGTTAGGTGTTTAACGGCGGCTGCTAAACCTAGCTATTAGGCAGTTTGGGCTATAACTATAACAGCCTTTTTAATGGCATCTATAGCAACGCCTTAGCTTTTGGAGTAGCTCGCGCTCTCTATCTAGTAGCTTCTTTAGGAAGGCTGGTATGGAGAGGTCGATATTAGGACCAGTGGTGTTGCTTAGGGTAGTAGGCGTTGGTAGTTTAGTAGGTCCGGAGGGCTTCTATAGGGAGGTCTTTAGGTAGGGGTTTATAGTAGTAATCTAGTTCAGCCATTATTTAATCTTCCGTAGGGCTGCTACTATATTATAAACGTCGTTATAGTTATAGCTAGCGGCTGCGTAATTAAGGCAATAAGTAACCTTTTTAAAGAGATCTTCCTAGTCTTTAGCGTCGTCTTAGGCGAGGACTCCAGTGTATTCCTGGAATTTAATATAGAACTTATTAAATAATTTAATAGGACTTATCTTTAGGGCGCGTAGTTTAGCTTAACTAGTGGCCACTAGGTTATAGTTGCGGTATATTTAGTTAAGGTTATTAAGGACTTCTTAGTAGGACTGCTACTTTTAGGGACTACTAGTCTTCTATTAAGCGAAAAGCCTATTAAACGGAATACCCTTTGTTCGTTTAATAATATAGCTAATCTTAGTATCTTCTATAGGGAAAAGGTAGGCGCTTTAGGTTAGTTTTTTACAGGTTTATATCTTCTAGTGGCTATATTTCTTATGGTTACCCTTAAAGATTAGGGGATTGGGGTAGTGTGTATTAGACCCTATAGTAGTAGTTTAGGTTTAATTATTATAGCTTTTATTATTGCCGCTGCTATAGTAGGGGTTCCTATTAGGTAAAGCTGCTTAGCACTAACCTTCTATTAAACGTTAAGTAGGTAAGGTTGCTAGGGGCGTAGAGACTTAGGTAGCGTTATATATAGTAGAGAGGTGTCTGGTATTATTATAAATGTGCTCGTTAAGCTAAGATTATAGGTATTTAATTATACCCTCTCTTTTAGTAACTGTAGCAATAAGTATAATCTTGGTCTTCTTTAATCGTTAGACGTTGTGTTTAGACATATAGAGGTCGTCTTTAATCTCTTGGCGTGTGTTATTAGCGAGCGCCTTATAAGCTTATAGGTCTTAGATAATATTATAATCTTAGGCAGCACGCATCTTAGCTTATATAAGCTTTAGATGGTAGTTCTATAGAAGGTGGTAGTATTTATTAGGTTCTTGTACTACTATTTTTACAAATATCTCGGCGTCTCGTATCTTAATCTTAATGGGTAGTAGCCCTTTGGCTTATTTATCCGTGGTTATATAGTTAATAAAGAATAAGACATTATTAATGTCCCCCTTATAGTTGTTGTAGTTTTTTAAGCCACTAGGCTTCCCTTTAGGGGTTAAGGCTAGGGCTAACAAATTAAATCCTTCTAGGACTAATTGGTGTCGTGGTTTTAATATAGGTATTAGGTTGTTCTTTAAGTTTAACATAGTAGCTAGTAAGGAATTTTGTCTTACTATTATTAATTCTTTAGGAGTATAAAGTAAGGTAACTCGTGGACACGCTGCTTCTGGCAGCGTTTGCGGTATCATGGAGACGTAGAATTGGTCGTAGGCTAAGCGTCGGTAAAGAAAAAGGCGCAACGTAGTGTTACGGAACGCGGGCAATGGCTACAAAGCGTATGTATTTCGGGAGTCTACAAGACGTTGCGCGATCGATCGTAAGGGTCGAGGGCGTAAGGAGGTGATATACCCTCGCGTAGCTGACATAAGCTGTACGCGAGGTGTACGCGAGAGCACGGGGTTCTCCTATGGATGCCCCTGCGGTCGGGTTCCGTGACAGATAGATTCCGTAAACCTGCGAATAAGTTTAGATAGTTAAAACTCCTAGTTTTATAAATATACCTTACTTACCCATTTCTTTAATTACACTATCTATATAGTTATATTTGCCGTTCTAATAGCCTCTAATAATAACTCCAAACGCCCCTAGGGACTTTAATTCGGGAAATATTCCTTGTTTATAACAATCCTCCATATCATTATTAGAAAGTTTATAAAAGGCAATATAATATATTAAGATATAATAATAAGCCAATCTAAAGGCAAAAATTTCGTCCTTTTAAGGCGTGCTTAGATATAGAGGTTAGGCTTAAACTAAGTACAAAGCAAGAAGAGGAGATCTATTAATTAATAAACCAGCGAAGTTAATTAGCTTTACGTTTAAATGTTTATCTAAGAGAATATTATAGCACGAAATATTACTATATATAACACCTCTAGAGTAAACATATTTAAGAATATTTGCAAGCTGTAAAATCCAACGTATTTGTAAAGTTTAATTAATGTTATTACTTCTATCCTAAAGAAACCTATAGAGCTGGCCGTTTAGAGCGTGTTCTAGACGTGTTACTATACGGTTATCCTTCTAGAAAATTTCGCTGCTATAGTATTATAAGAGTCCATTATATTAACCAAGTCTCTTATAGATCTCCTTTTTAACTTTAATAAAGCGTTAAAAATTCGCGTCGTTTGGAGCTTTAATAACCTTATTTTAAAGTTTGTCGCGATATATAGTGCCTAAAATTCCCTAGCCAATAAGATTCTCATAGCTGCGGCTAGGGGGTAGCACTACGATAAGGTCTATAGTGTTAAAATAGTAAGGGCTTTAAAGGGGCGGCGTAATCCTGGTGTCTAGCTAACTAATCTATTATTTACCTTAGATTTTAGACGCTATTCTTAGATAGGATTAGTATTTATGGTAGATATACCAACCCTATATTATCCGGATCCGGTTAGCGCGAATGGCAATACATTTTCTTTAGCGTTTGTTATTTGCGCTAGTCTAGTTATAGGCTAGCTATAAAGAATATAAGGCTAAAACTATGTTTATAACCTAGCTAGCCAATTCAAATTACGTAATATAGCTAAAACGTAGCTGCGCTAACACTAGAGGTGATAGGGCCTTTTCCGCTATGTAGGTACTAGGATCACGGGAATCTCTAAAAGGCAAAACTAAAGCCACCCTATATTAACTAATTCCGCAAGGCTTAGCTAGACGCCAGTTCTACTAGTAACAAAAATTTGCAGACGCTTAGAGTGCTAGGGGAGTGCTCTTAAAGCTAGCGTATAACTTATCTTTGGTTAACCGTTTCTTGACGGATATAAGGAGATAGTGCGCGGCCTATTATATTTACGGTATTTGTCTAGGAAGTGTCTTCGCGTAGGGATAGAAGGTAAAAATTTTATTACAAATTTGCTTTAACTGATATTTAGGAGTGGAATAAAGGGACTGGACCGGACTGGACTAGAATAGATAGAAATAGGGCGGGATACAGCCTATTTTAGCCTAACCCCCTTCTGGCTAAGAGAGATCCTTTAATTTAAGCCAATTACTAATGCACCTAATGTTGGAGATATTTAATAAATAGTGCACTAGATAAGGCTGAGGCTTTTACCTTCTACCTTTACTCTTCTAAAGATGCATAACTAGTTACCTGCTTATACTGCCTACTTCTATATAGAACTTATTTATTGCCTTGTACTTCTTAATATACTGCTTTATTAGTATTATAATGTTTTACATTTACGTTCTGTATATATTTCTCTACTTAGATGGCACTACTACTGTTCCTCCTATTAGGAGTACCTTGTCGTTTAAATACTTCTCCGCTTTATTCTGTTTTAAGTTACTATTAGCGTTCTTATTTAGTTCTATCTGGCGGACTAGGAGCTTTAACCGCCCTAAATCCCCTTCCAGCCGATAGGTTAGTTATTAGCATTTTTACTATAGACTGCACTAAGTTTTAAGGTTCGTGCTGCTACCCTATAAGAAAATCACTAAGAAGAATTAGATTTTAGCCCTATAGTGGCTATATAGATAGCTTTTAGAGGTTGGCCGGCCGATCTTTTACCTTATACCCGCCTCGGCTAGTGTAATTATTATTCTATTCTAAGCCAGCGGCGCCTTGCTATCCTAGCTAAAATCGCACCACCAGTTAGGATGTGTTTTAATAGCACTAGGAAGTTTCCTAATATATACACTTTTTATTTTGGTTCCAATCTTTCTAATTTACAAGGCACTGTGCCTGCGAGAGCTAGAAGAGCCCTTCCGTATTAAAGTAATATAATTTCTTAAAAGGACAGACTTATGGGGAGCCTTATACACTACAATTATTAAGATTGTTACAGTAGTAACAAGTATAATTCTCCTATTAGTGGATAGCGTATACTTATTTCTTTTAGTAAGCAAGTCTCTTAGCTTTTTAAGATATCCCCTTAATCCAAGCAGAGAGAGTGTATTATGGCCTATATTATAATTAGTGCAAGAGTTTCTATATAAGCCTGGAAGTATTACAGACAAGGAGAGGTATTAAGGCGATTAGGCACAGAGGGTCTAGTAAGGATAGATTTAGCGTAGGAGATAACTAAAATATAGCTATTTAAGGGAGTTATCTATCTTTAGTGTTAAAGCTATAATTAATTTTTTTAGTTTTCTATTCCCTTTAACTAGACTCCCTTTGGGGATTAAGTCTGGTGGCGATCTTAAACCCGACCTTTAGTATATTTAATACCCAAATCGTAATTAGGATAGTCCTAAACTGGCCGTATATAGGCACTTGTTGCCTACTAGTTCGCCTTATTAAATAAGGGTTAACCATAAACGTCTATAAAAAGGTTAGAAGGGCTAAGTAAAAGCTATTGTTTACAAACGGTAAGCAAAAGCCACTTATATTAACTAATACCAATATTATAGGCTAGGGTGAGCCGCATTTAATGGTCCAGCGCTTAACCCTTGGCTATTAGGCACATAACATCCGCCCCACTAAAAGCTAAAGGGGAAGCCATTATAAGTTGGGCATTAATGTTTATAGCTAGCATTACTTTAAATAAGGCCTATTTCGCCTTCTTGCGCTATACGCTTCTACTTACATATTCTTTTAAATATTGTATATATTTTATAGTTTGCTATATAGCATATAGGCCCTCTTTATTTTAATTAACTTTTTCGGCTTTACGCAAACAGCCCCTCTACTCTGAAATCTTATCGGCCTAATAATACCTCTAAAACTTTAAGGTGAGTTGTATATAAGCAACTTTCCATCCTTATAGCAATTATACAGTTACTTATCCTATAGGCAGCACTTTTAGTAAGTATATATACGTTCTTACCTTCTTTTTCCTAGAAGATATCCTTAACCAAGCCCTCCCCTTAGTAGAAGATATATTCTTATATATAAACACTTCTTCCCCTTAACTAGGCCCTGTAATTGCCACCTTAAGACGCCACTATAGGATTTTACTAAGCGCGCGCTAAGAGACCTACCCCCTTATTAAATCTCGTACGCTATTAACAAAGGCCCTAATCCAATCTTAGACGGCCTTTGTATAATAGGGCACCGTTTTCCAAATATATATTGTTCTGCCTTACGCTAGACCATATAAGGGCCCCAATTATAGCTAGGGCGAGTTAGATAACGCCAGTTAATAATATCGCGCAAAATAATCAAAAGCTTAAGGAGAAGGCTATATAATTGGTAAGATAATTATAGGGCTTGCAGGGATATATTTTTACTAAATACTATCTAGTCTAGAGTGGATCTCGTTATAGACCCCAAGACGATTGGTATAGACTTTAAAATAGTAGACTTGTCGGTTCGCGTAATCCTTGTTAAGAAACATAGCGCCAGTAGGGCTATTAGAGTCTTTGGTAACCTAATAAGGAACGTAATTATAGGTCCGGATAAGGGTGCCAGTTTTGTTATTATTATTATAGGGCCTAGTAAAACTTGTAGGCTATTTAGTAGTCCTTCTATCTGGTACTTTTACTACTGCAGTTCTTAAAGCAAGTATGTATTAAAGTAACACCTTGCTTAATTAAAGAGAGAATTCCACTTTTACACTTAATCCAAGACTTGGTTCTAAGTTGATGTCGATAAATAGTAACAGCACACTAATATACGGACATGTTATTTGTAAGTTTGGGTAGCTAGCCTTGTATTGCTATAGGAAGCTAAGGAGATCTGTAAATTTAAGGTCTAAAACTAATATAGCGTTAGAATGAGAATCTAATAAGGCATCTATTTTTAAATAAGCTATTATTAAAGTTTAGAGATAAGGTTTTTAAACTATTTGTCTTTCACGTGTCCAATATAAGAGCGCTTTCTTTTTACGCCAAGTCTTGCTCTACTACAAATAAGTGACTAGTTATTAAGAGTGGAAGAGTTATATATACCTAGTATTTGGTGCGTGGCCTAGGCATACGTAGTTTGCGGAGTCTAAGTAGGTGGAGTACTCCCTAGGTCTAGGTCCGTATTAAGGCCTAGTAAGTAACTCTCCGACAAAAAAGCATAAGTGCTTTATAATAAGCCTTGCTCTGTTAAGAATCAGTAATAAAGTTATTTAGAATAGAAGAGTTTGTCTATTAGTAGCGAGAGTAATCTCTAAAAACTGACGTTTCTAAGATAAGGAAATTAAGGTGCTAATTAAATTAGCCTTATAAAGTTCTATCACAGCCGCTGTTAGTCCTTAAGGGTGCGAGGCAGACTTCTACTAACTTTAAAGTTTTAGAAGGAGGCCCTTTGGCGTTATTTTATGCAACTTTAAGATGGGTGCTGCTAAAATGCATAATAGGAACACTTTAGGTCCCACGCCTAGAAAAATATCCATTAAAAAAGTGCGTGCTTATAGCCTCTTACTGCGACTTTATTTTAACCGCTTCGCTAGGGATACTATATCCTCTTATAGTAAATAGTAACACGATCTAAACGTATTAATTTAGTATAAGAGTAATAGGTATATATTGTTATTAAATATCGCCCTTTCTTTCTTAAGTTGTTCGATTAACCAGTTATTTAATTTAATAGACTTTAAGGATATAGCAGAATTAAAGACAAATGGATAAGGCTAGGAGCTAACAGGAGCGGACTGGATAAGATAAGGATAGAATAAGACTAGGGCATAACTAGACCAGACTGGACCGGACCGGACTGGACTGTGTGGCGGGAACCCAAGTTTAGACTAATTGCCGCTATATCCTATCTTGTCTCGTTTAAACGGCGCACCTAATACTATACACGTATCTCTTTCCCTTTAATCTATAATATCCACCTTTACTACCGTATATAAACTAATACAGTTATATTAGTTCTGGCGCGACTCTAATAGTTGGAATAAGAATCCCGTATATAAGCCCTCGCAATGTCTCCGTAGTAATAGTAAGAATATAACTAATGGCGTAAGCTCCGCTGAGCTCCCAAATACAGGTCTTAGCTCTATTTCTACAGTTACGGCAAGATTATATAACATTTACTTAGTCCTCTGCCATATTGGCACTAGTGTTAATATATATAACATAGCGTTTCCTAGAATAAATAGGGGAAAGTATTTACGTGGTATGTTGTATTACTAGGTATAAAGAGGGCGGATCTTATTTAAGAACTAATACTATTAACCTTCTCTATACTTGTAACGGAACCTTGTAGCAGGAACTACGGTGGGTTCTGTCAATGGGCTGGGTATGTAGGTACGACAAAAACGATAACGTAATAATAACTGGTGGAGTGGTTGCCTAATAGATTAACTCCAATTGTATTCTAAGATTTACTACAAGGAGAGAACTATCTACGGTAGGGACTAAGGTCCTTTAAATACACAACCATACTCCTAAGAAATCCTCTCTTGTACGTAAGGTACGTGTTATATGTGTTATACGTGGCGTACACTATGTACTCCTCGTATACTGCGTACAACGTCATGTAACTCGCTTACTATTCCTTATTATATAGTTCCACCAGATCCATTCTGGACCGTACCTATATTAACTAACTAGCTTCCGCCGACTCCTCTCTAAGTAGTTATAACACTGTACTTAAAGCGTCTGTAACACCATCTCCCTCCTCTTTATCTTTGTCCTTAAAGATTCCTAATATCTCTAAGTCGTCCACTAGAGGTGTAATGTCCGTTTAATTAGTCTGGTTAATATCTGTATTTATTATAGCTAAAGCTCCTTCTTCCTTATAAGCGCAGCGCCGTGCTCGCACCGTGGCTGCCATACTGTCGCTTAGTGAGATAATGCCGTCTCCATATTCTCGTTGCGTAAAGGCGGGGTTAGTGTGTATTACGCTAGCAAGTCCTTTGTCTTAACAACCCTTATTTTACTTAGAGTGTACTAAAGCAAACGTTTAATCGTCCTATAATGTTCGCTCTATTTCTAACACTAAGTGTGCGCGTCTGATGACTCTTAACAGTCTTTAAGTTCCCTAAGTAACTTATTATAGGGTCTCGTGTTTAATCTACCGCTGCGAAACTTGACGGTAAGCTCTTAAGCGCCTTAGATAAGCTTTGTCGTTTACAGGAAGCAAAGCAGGAGGCTATAGCTGCTTAACAGCGTGCCCTTAAAGCCCGTCTATCCGCTTCTGCCCGTCTTCTTCGTCTTAAATGTGTCCGTAAGAAGGTCCGTTCTAAGGAGTGGAAACTTATTTAATAGGGTTTGTCTAAGCTGGGTAATAAAAGGATTAACTCTCCTCCTGCAAGGGAAACAACTCTAAGTAGCTCGGCAATTGCTCCTCTTAGGTCCCCCTTAGGTGATTCGTTTTTTGGTAATTCTTCTCTGTTAATATTACCTGACCTGCTTTCTTTTAATACTCCTATACCTTTCCTATAGCGTTCCTTAGGTTGCTTAGTAGTTCCTAGGTAGTCTTATTATAGCCTATCCACTTTACTTTATACTATGTTTTGTCATCTATATCCTCGTGACTGATAATCTTTAAAACTTGCCATTTGTCTTCCTCTTGTCCTCTATATATATCTGCCTTATAGACTAGTGGCTTGATATTTCCGTGTGCTGGTTCTAGCATTACGATATGCTATACAGGGTAGATTTTTATTTTGGCTAGTAGGTTCAACTTATATATAACTAATAAAATTCTTTGCTTAACTTTAAAAGGTCCTAGTCTAATGTGGTCTAACTTCTTACTTAGTTGTTAACTCTTAAAGTTTTTATATAGTAGCTATACTTTATCCCCCTTCTTAAGATCTGGTCCCTTAGATCTCTTAGCATTATAGTACCTTTTTATTCGTTCTTGTACTAGTTTAGCTATTTCTTTAAGGTCTGTATAAAGATTTATTAATATCTCTATTCTTTACTTAGCTGTGCTACTTGTCTTTTTTGCTTATTATAGCGATAACGATGTTCTTGGCTTGTACCTATAGTTCGCCTTAAATAGTAATGTTCCTATTCCTTCTTGTAGTATTACATTATATGCAAACTGTGTAACTGGTAGTAATAATACCCAATTATTCTGTACGTGATTAATATAATGCCTTAGATACTGCTCTAGTGTCTAGTTTAGTCTTTCCGTTTATCCGTCCGTCTGCGGATAATACGCTATAGACGTTGCTGTGCGAACCCCTTATTCTGCCAGAAACACTTCCTAAAATGCTGCTATAAATCTTAGATCTCTATCCAATATAATCTTGTCTAGTGCTCTATATTTTGTGAATACTTCCTTTATATAGATTCTAGCGACATCTTCTACTAATATCTCTTTAGTGCATGCTATAAAGTATCCCCACTTTATTAGCTTATCCACTATTACTAAAATCGCGTTATAATCTTGTCCTAT
>Ga0307507_10001464_pt1 | contig 52833 bp, 12 predicted proteins | sample 7_EM_MG_FD_207223 | JGI IMG/M metagenome (GOLD analysis project Ga0307507, IMG submission 207223) | Populus trichocarpa ectomycorrhiza microbial communities from riparian zone in the Pacific Northwest, United States - 7_EM | ecosystem: Host-associated > Plants > Roots > Unclassified | place... | reverse complement strand
ATTCCGATAGCCTACACGTGCCTCTGCCACGTAGCCACCTTATTTTTTACCCATCCTTCCTTACATTCTCCCTACCTAGGGAGGCACCAGAACGGCACGGCAGCCAGCAGACGACCGTCGCCAGAACCAGACGACCGTCGCCAGAACTAGACGACCGTTGCCAGAACCAGACGACGACCGTTCGAACGACCAGCCAGCAAACACCACGAACGATTCAATCAATTGATCGATTGAATTGAACCAGAGCTTTAATATCGGCCCGTTACCAAATCGAATCAAGACCTCCTAGGGAGGCACCCCAGACGACTACCGTTTGAATGTACAGCCAGCAAACGGCCATAGAGAACAATTCAAATCAATAAGAGCCTTTGATCAGGATGACTCCTCCCCCGAATTAAACCAGACGCTGACGCAGGTAGGTAGGCAGGTAGGTAGACAGGCAGACAGGCAGGCAGGCAGGCAGGTAGGTAGGTAGGTAGGAGAGGACCGTCGCCAGAACCAGACCACCGTAGCCAGAACTAGACCACCGTTTAAATATGCAGCCAGCAAAAGGCTATAGAGAACAATTCGAATAAATCAGAGCCTTTAATTAGGCCGACCCCTCCCCTAAATTAAATCTGACACTAATATAGGTAAGTAGGTAGATAGGCAGGTAAATAGGTAGGCAGGTAGGTAGGCAGGTAGGCAGGCAGGTAGGCAGGTAGATAGGTAGGTATGCAGGTAGGTAGGTAGGTAGGTAGGTAGGGTAGGTAGGTAGGTAGGTAGATAGGTAGGTAGGTAGGCAGGTAGGTAAATAGGTAGGTAGGTAGGTAGGTAAGTTAGTAGATAGATAGGTAGAAGAGAACCGTCGCCATATTATATTAAATTATCTAAAATAATATAATTTATTTTGCTAGCCTTATAAATAGCCTTAAAGTAGTCTTTATTTATCTAAAATATACTATTAGTATAAAAGAGGTAGATAGCTCTAAATACTTTGCCAAATGTCCTCAACTGCGCGCCAATTGCGTCAACCACTAACTATTGAGGCCATTTAGAGGGGACCATATTTTGCCGATGATATTATAGTTCTCTATGCTAGCTGCTAAAAGTATTACCTTTTAGCTAGTGTATAAAGGGCATAATAGCATTACGTATTTTAATGTCTGTCTTAGCTAGCTATATTTACACCTTAAAATACCTACTAAGGCACCCATTAAAGTCAATCCTTTAGTCCTATTATTTCTATTCTTAAGAGTATTACTATTATATTTTCTACCTTTATTAGGCCTTCTTAAAGCCCTTAGGTATTTACCCCCTATAGTATTAACTATACTATAGCTTAGGTTCCTCTTACCTAAGTTAGTCTCTATACCTTTAACTCCTATATATCTCTCTAATATTGGTCTAACCAGTATTAAATTACAGTAAATAGTTTCCTAGTATTCTTTTATACTCTACTTTAGCTCCTTTTTATCTCTTACTATTACCTTTACTAGCCTTTTACGCGTTTCCCTTTCTCCTTTATATAGGCCTAGGCCCTAATATAATACTATTCTTCTTCTACTTTCTCTACCTATTTTTTAATATATCTTCCCTACTTTAGGTTGTTAGTTTATTCTTCTATAAGGCATCCTAGGGTCTCTTCATAGTTTATTTAGGCGTATCTTAATATACTTTATAATGTTAAAGTTGCGTCTCTTTTACGCCCTTTATATTATAGTAGCTTTAATATATAGTTATATAGAGGGAATATTAGCTTCCTTCTTAAGTAGTGCTATAGCTGTTCGCTTATACCCGCCGATTATACTTTAGAGGTAGGCTATTTAGACCTTTTAAAGTAGTTTAAGGAGTAATTTAGGGGGCTTTTTTCGGTTTCTTTAATTACCTAAATACTAAATCTATACGTTATAGTTGGCTAAATAACTACTGTATATAGTAGGCGTAACCTCTAAAAGCATAGAATTAACAATTCTAGATATTATAATATACCGTTCTTAGCCTTATAAGCCGCTTATACTATATATATGCTTTACTAAAGCTTATTATCTACATATACTTCTAATACCCTTAGGCCTTAAACTAGTTAACCCCTAAAGCTTTAAATATAGATTATATACTAGAGATCTACAAATTAGTTACGTTTTCTTATATAATAGATTAGCTAGTATTTCTTTAGTAAGAATTAGACTCTGTATTATCTTACCTATTCTATATAGGTGTTATAAGATTTTTCTAGTGTTCTATAATTCTGTATGGCTATTAGCCCGTATATAATTAGGTTTATATTATTAATAAAGCCTATCCCCTAGGTTGCCCCTTTCTTAAAGGTATTAAATAAGTTACTTATAAAGAAAGAAAGAGTATAAACAAAAGAGGTAATCTTTATAATATTTCTATTATAACTATAATAGAGGGGCTCTAGTATTCGCTAAAGACTAATAATATTTCTTTCTAGCCTATAAACCCTTAAATAACTTATATAATCTATTTTAGGAAGCCCTATAAAGACGTAAAGAGACTTTAAGGAAGATTTGAAGGAACAATATAAATTCTATTTAAATTTAAGGGTATAGAGCTCTTATAGAGAACAAGACGTTGCGTAAAGAAGAGAAAGGAATAATAAAAAAATCTTATAATTAAATAGTTAGGGGTCTTAGTGGTTAATACATATATATATACGCACGCGGTCTTTAACGGACTTCGGTAGAATTTAATTGATCTATTAGGACTTAGCAGGAGTTAATAAAGTTAGTAGAATTTAGTAGAATTTAATTAAAGCGTCGGAATTTATCTGTTAAGTGTTTTGCTAAGACATTCCTACTATAACTAAGCTAGTCCTATTATAGTACCCCCCCTTTAGCTAAAGGTCTAAATAATTTAATTTTAGTTAATTTATAACTTATCGCGTTTTATATATTTGCGTTAGTAGTAGTATAGTATTCTACTAGTTCTAATCGTTAAATAAACTAATTAAGATTTTCTATTCCTAGGATAGAAAATCGCTATTAGCTTAGTTAAGGCGGTAAGCCAAACTAATATCTTTATAGTAAGTCTTAGTAAGATAAATCGGACTAATTAAATAACTTTAACTACTGGTTAAAGTTTTTTAATATCTTATATATTATATAACTGTGTTATAAACGTCCTTGACCCTTACGATTAATCGCGTAACGTCTTATAAACTCCTTTAATATATATGCTCTATAGCCACCGCCCCCATCCCATAACATTATATTACGCCTTTTTGCCACTAATACTTAGCCTATAACCAATTCTACGTCTTTATAAATACTATAAGCGCTACCAAAAGTAGTATATCTATAAATTACTTTACTTTATACTTCTAAGGAACCCATAATAGTAAGATAATATTCTTTACTAGCTACTATATTAAACCTAAAGAATAATTTAATACCTATATTTAACCTATAACGCCAATTGATCCTAGGAGAATTTAATTTATTAGCTCTAGCCTAAACTCCTAAGGGGAAACCTAGTAGCTTAAAAGATTATAATAACCTTAATAAGGTAGACACTAATAATATCTTATTTTTTATTAACTATATAACTATAGATAAGTAAGTAAAAGGGCTACTATTAAAATTAAAATATAAGACGCTAAGATATTTATAAAAATAGTAGTATAAGAACCTAATAAATACTACTACCTTTTATAGAACTACTATCTAAAGCTTATATAAGCTAAAATGCGTACTGCCTAAGATCGCAATATTATCTAAGACCTATAAGCTTATAAGGCGCTTGCCGATAATATACATTAAGAAAATATTTGCAGGCTAGGATTTAAGTCAAGTTTATTAAGCGCGTTTCGCGTAATTAATATGTGTAAGGGCGCGAAGAGGCTTTGGGGAAGATTTAAAGGAACAATATAAATTCTATCTAAATCTATAGGTATATAGCTCTTGTAGAGTATAAGACGTTGCATAAAACAGAGAAAGGGACAATAAGAAAATTATATAATTAAACAGTTAGGGGTCTTAGTGGTTAGTATATATATATATATGCACGCGGTCTTTAATAGACTTTAGTATTATAGCGTAGACGGAAAACGGTAAATTGTGGCAGATAATTATAGATAGTTGCAGATAGTTATAGATAGTTGCAGATAGTTATAGATAGTTATAGATAGTTATAGATAGTTATAGATAGTTATAGACAATCTTAGACAGTTATCTGTTAAGTATTTTACTAAGATATTCCTACTATAACTAGGCTAGTCCTATTATAGTACCCCCCTTTTTTAGCCGAAGGTCTAAAATAATTTAATTTAGTTATAATTTTATAATTTTATCACGTGTTGTATTTTAGCGTTAGGTGGCGTTCTTAGTAAGGCAAATTTAATTAATTAGATAACTTTAACTAGCGGTTAAAGTTCCTTAACATTTTGCGTGTTATATAACCATATTATAAATATTTTAATATATTTTAAGTTCTTTTTAATTTTAAGTTTCCTGCTATTATATTTTATGTCTTTATATTAGGTAGCAGTTATTTACCTTTATATTATATCTATCTAGCTAAAGTAGGCCGTAAAGAATAGTCTTTATAGAAGTCTTTTACTAGGGAAGGCGCGTTGGCCTTAATCTATTTATAGATTTCCTAGGTTTATATTTTATATCCTTTCTACTTAATAAGAAGTTTAAATTATTTAGATTATATTTTCTATCGTATATTATTAATTAAGTTAATAAAGTATAAACTATTACCGTTGTTAATAATTATAGAAGGTAGTAGCGGAATTTTATAAGTTATAGAATTATCTTTTAAAGGTTATAGCAAGCTTACATAAAATATTAGGTGTATTTTTATCTTAGTTAGTAGTTTAAGCTTATAGACATATAGGCTTAGTTTCTTCTTAATTTAGTATAGGCCTGTAAACTTTTAATTAAGTTTCTTTAAAGGCTGTTAAGTCTTTAGGTTTTATATATTTAGGTAGGCCATATTACCTTTCTTAAAGTCCTATATAGGAGCTTGTCCTTTATTTATATACTATTTTTATAATATTTAAGCGTATATTAATTTACTTTGTAATAGTTCTGTTAACTACTTTATTTAATTAGTAAAGTTATATACATTAATTAACCGGATCCGTTTAATCATAGGCCCTATTATATTAATTTTAGGTTATAGTTTAAATCTAAGTTAAGGGTTTTATCTGTAGGTCGTATAGAGCGGCGTTATGCCTATTAATATATTTATTGTATTATTTATAGTAAACTTAGCTAAAGGTAGCTATTTTTCCCAGTCGTCTTATAGGTAGGAGCAGTATATTTATAGGTATTATTCTATAATCACGTTTATAATTTTAGTTTAACTATCTATCTCCAGATAAAATGCAGTTAAGAGTTATATTTAAATACTTAACTATTTATATAGAGCTTACTAAAAGTCTAAAATAAACTAGCTTTTATAGTTGGATATTATTAAGTTAGGAAGTCTGTATAGCTTAAAGACGTGCTTAATAAAATATTTGGCTACTAATATCGCATTAATTAAGTCTATAGGGATTATATATCGCATTTTTATAAGGCGGTTAATAACTACTATAATATTTATAAACCTATTGCCGTTAGGTAAGTTAACTATAAAGTTAATTAAAATATCGCGCTATCTTTATATTGGAATTAGTAGCGGTTAAAGTACTCCTTACTTCTTTATATAAGAGGTCTTTCTATATACGCATATTCTATATACTTAAACGTATTTTTATATATAGTTATGCATTATAGGCCAGTAATATACTTATTAAATGATTTTATAAGTTTTTGTACGGCTAGGATATCCTACTATAGGGGAGTTATATATAAATTTAAGTATCTTAAATTATAAGGGTTTAGAATTCGGAACTACTATCTTCTATTAATAGTATAATTAATTATTTTAAATTTTGCATTTAACGAGTATAATATCCTTATACTATTATTTTCTAGTTTAGATCGCCTTTATTATATCTACTATCTGTATATTATTCTTATATTTGTATTCTATTAGCTTATTAATTTCCATTTCCTATTTATTAACTTCTAATTTATTTCTATTAAGTTCCGTATTTAAAAATATAGGATATAGTTTTTTAAAACGTTTAGGGGGCAGTAAGATCTATAATTAATTTATAATCTGTTTATCTAAAGCGTTTATAGGTAAGTCCTATAATCGTTATATTAATATATTAGGCTTTTAATTAAGTTTGCCTAGTTAATATATAATTTTAAAGTTAAATTATAAGAGGTATTCGGCCTAACAAATTTGGCGCTATATTAATTATTTTATAGTTATAAAGTATTGTAGGTTTTTATAGTTTATTAATACATATATTAGAAATAATAATCCTTCTAGCTTAGGACGCTATTATTTAAAGCATCTAATAATTATAAGTAGTTCCTTATTATATATCTTATAGTTTAATTTAGTAGGGGCGAGTTTTTAGAAGAGAAAGGCTACCAGACATAGTTCGCTATTTTTATTATATTGCGACAATACTCCCCCTAGCGCATAATTAGATAAGTTAGTTTTAACAGTATATTTAAGGTTAGGGTTAAAGTAAGTAAGAATTAGAGTAGTTATAAAGTAATATTTTAAATTATTAAAAGCTTGTTTATATCTAGCAGTTTATTTAAATTTTAAAATTTTCCTTATTAGGTTTACTAACGGCTAGGTAATTTCTAAGTAGTAGTTAATAAATTGTTAATAGAAATTTATGAATCCTAAAAATCTTTAAAAATCTTATATATTGCTATGGCTTTCCTAGTTTATAATTATAGCGACTTTCTTAGGGTCTATTTTAATTCCGTTATAGGATATAATTAAGCCTAAGTATATAACCTTAGACGCATGGAATTTATATTTCTTAATATTATATTATAAGCCTATATCTTATAAGCGTTTAAGGACCATTCTAATATATTTTTAATATTTAGAAAGCGAGGATAAGTAAATTAAGATATTATTAATATACGCGGTAATAAATATATTAAGGAATTTATAAAGCGTATTATTAATATATTGCTAAAACGTACTAGGACTATTCTTTATGCTAAATAGCATTACTAGGTATATAAAGAGTCCCCATTATATATAAAAGCTATATACTTTTTATCTCCTTTATATATACAGATTTTATTAAAGGCGGTAACTATATTAAGCTTTATAAAGTACTATACCTTTACTAAATAGTTAAGCGTCTCTTAAATTAAAGGAATTGGATATTAGTTTTAAATTATAATTATATTTAGAGCTTAATAATTAATATAGAATCTTAAGCCTCCTTTTAGCTTTTTAATAAATAGTATGGGTAAGGTAAATAGAGATTAACTAGGGTAAATAAATCCTTTTTCTAGATGCTTATTAAGGTATTATTATATTATAAGCAGTTCTTCTTATAATATACTATATAGCGGACCAAACTTTAGTGTTATACTAGGCTTAAGTTCTATCTTAAAATTATGCTTCTCTTAGTATAGGGATAGTTAGTCTATAAATTATTTTTTTAACTTATTAATTAGGTTATAGTACTCTTTAGGCATAAAAGGTTAAGAATTAGAATACTATTTTAGTTCTAGTGCTTTTTTAATATCTTTTATAGTTATAGTAAAGATTTTATAATCTTATCTTTTTACTAATAAGATAAAAGGCGCGGCCTATATTATATAAAATTTAAGAGGTTTTAATATAACATCTTTATATTCTTTACTATAATTGGTAGTTATAGATTTATTATATTAGCTTGAGGTTCGTAGTAAGGGTAATTTATATTATATTAAATTTGAATAGTTGTATATATATTTATAGGGCAAATAGTTTTTTAAGTAATAACTTTGGCAGTAGGTTGTATGAAACTTTAGTATTTTTTTTAACTTAGCTAATTAAGGGGTTATATTATTTTAGCTATCCGTATTTAAGTATAACTTTATATTACTTTAAGGGTGTTATAAATAGAGAGATATATTTAAGGTATTTACCTATCCGCATTTTTACTAGGGTGTAGTATGTTATTTTACTATATATTAAGGGTTTGCTATTAAAGCCTTATAGGCCTTAGGGCTTATTAAGTTTCTTTAAATTTAGGCATTAAGTTTTTATATAGTTTATATTAATAAAGCCCATGCTAGTGGCTCTGCTATCTATTAGGATTTATACCTTTTTCTATTTTTTAAGTGTTTAAATTTCGCCAAGTATATTAAGGGAGTTGTGCTGTATATTAGCGCTAGAAGAGCCTAGATACTTATACTCTTATACTTTTTATCCTAAGGCGTAACTTAGCCTTAGGATAATTTGTTTTCCAAGTTAACTAAAGGTAAGATACTTTATAGCGTCTAAGTATAATTTATAGAGCGGGTATAATTTAAGGAATAAGTATAACTTAAGGAGCGGGAGGAATTACGGCAGACCTTTTTAAAAGGGTAAGTTTGGTAGTGCTTTTAAATATATCCTTTTTTACTGCATCCAAAGCATTCTCTATTTATAGCTTAAGTTCTTTATTTATTAGTTTTTAAGGGTATATAGAATTAAGCAGCATTAAGGTCCATAGGGTTGTATATAGGGCTTTTAAGTTTCGGAGACGTATCGCGCTTTAGGGTGTATACTAGTTTTATAGTATTTTAAACGTAAGGTATAGTTAACTTTAAAGAACAAGTCTATTTATTATATTAAAGGTCCTTATTAATTTATTAATATATTATAGCAAATTCGGATGGATTTTTTAGCAGTTCCCTACCTACTAACTAGGCCCTAATTTTATCCAAGATAGCTTATTAAAGGGCAGCAACTCTAGTAGCTTTATTCTAATCTAGTTCGCTAATAAGGCCTAAATTTTTTAAAAAGAAGCTAGTAAAATCTCAGTTCCGTTACCGTAGGTTTTTAAGTTTAGTAATAGCTATATATTCGCGGCTAGCGTCATTATATATTTGTTCTAGTAGAAAGATAAAGGTTTTAAAATTAATAAAGGTGCTATTACAGAAGAATATATCTATAGTTTATATAGCATCCTTACTTAAACGATATATTCTATAGCTAACCTTACTAGCCTTAGTGGGGTATTAATTATAGTTTATTAAGAGTTTAAAATGGAGCTTAGTTATAAAGGGGTAAAGGTTATTTTAGTTTCTATTAAACATTAAAGAATTAGGGAGCTTTTTAAATTTTATAGTAGGTACTGGGTTTGCTATAGGTATAGGTTAAGCTACTATTACTGGTTTAGTGTTTGTATTCAACAGGTTAGGTTTAGGTACTATTACTTTAATTTTATTTATAGGTGTTACTGTTAGGGTCTATAACATAAATGCTTTAATATTATAAAGTTCTTCGCAGAGTGCTTCTATTAATTGTTAGTGCTGGGCTTTTAGTGTAGCCCGTTGCTAAGCTAAGGCGTCTATAAAGGACTGTTATATTATAGTTAACTATTCCCTAATTGGGGTTATAATACTTATGGTTATTAAAAGGGATTTAGGTTTATTTGCCATTTTAATAGTAGTTATTTTAACGTAATATAATATAAAGGCGCGAAGAGACTTTAGGGAAGATTTAAAGGAACAATATAAATTCTATCTAAATCTATGGGTATATAGCTCTTATAGAGTATAAGATATTACATAAAGAAGAAAAAGGGATAATAAGAGAATTATATAATTAAACAGTTAAGGGTCTTGGTGGTTAATATATATATACGCACGCGGTCTTTAACAGACTTTAGTATTATAGCGCAGATAAAAAACAGTAGATTATAGTGGACAATTATAGACAGTTATAGATAGTTGCAGATAGTTACAGATAGTTATAGACAGTTGTAGACAGTTGTAGACAATCTTAGATAGTTATCTGTTAAGTGTTTTACCGAGACATTCCTACTGTAACTGGGCTAGTCCTGTTACAATATGCAATTAACTAACTTAATATATTTAAAAGTTAAATAACACGCAGTTAACCAACTTAATAATTTTTAAAGCTAACTATATATTTCTTAACATGTAATTAGCTAACTTAACAACTTTTAAAGCTAATTATTACTTTGGGGAACACTAAAAAGCCTAAATTTCAATATTAAATATCTTAACCACTACTTAATAATATTTTCTAAAAATTTAAATATAAAAGTATATAGTCTAGTGGTTGTTGAGATATTTAGATATATCTCTATTTTTAACCCCTAAACTCTATATTATAATAACTATTAAGTTATATACACTAATATTATAATATATACTGAAATATATATATATAAGCTTATATTTAAATTTTTAGAAAATATTATTAAGTAGTGGTTGATATATTTAATATTGAAATTTAGGCTTTTTAGTGTTCCCCGAATTGATGCGCCTGGTAGTATAATGCGCTTAGTAGTAGAACACGTTATATATATAGGAGAAGATAAACCGGTGGTCTTAACGACCTTTAGAGGACCTTCCGTAGCCTATAAACTAAATTATAGCCGCTACTGCTTCCGCCGCTGCCTTTACTACTACCTCTATCGCTACTTCTCCCCTTATACCACCCGCACTAATTTAGCGACCGCCTATACTAATTTAGCCGCGACCGCCTATATTAATCTAGCTACGACCTATTATAGCCCGCCCTATTATAGGCCAGTTAGATATTAAGCCTATTATTGTAATAGTCCGCCCTATTGCGGAGTAGCTAGATTATAGTCTAATTACTACCACCTACCCTATTATGGAGTAGCTAGATCTTAGTCCTATAGACGTCGCCTATAACTTTTACTCGGCCCTATATTAGATAGATAAACGCGTTAGTATATTATAGCCTAATAATCTATAGTTTAAATCCAGCTATAAGCACAGCGACATAAACCTCTCTCTATTTTAGCCTTTGTAAAACTATTTACGCGACCTTTTAAAGTTCTATAGTACTTCTACTAGGCGGTTTAGAGAGTGGTTCTACCTATATAATATAGCATTGGCTTTTATATCTGTAAACTATACTATTACTAACTGTAGTATAGCCTAAGGCGGCCTCAATTACTTCCAGATATATAGTAAGCTTTACTATTTATAAGGCCCACTGGAGCCTTTTACTAATATTACTCCGCGGTATACGCAGCTATACTTTATAATCCTAGTTATGCCATAAATATTTGGCTAAGGGTCTTTAACGTAAGTGCCTTAATGTTATAAAGTTCGTTATAGAGTACTTTAATTAATTGCTAATGCTAGGTTTTTAGTACAGTCTACTGCTAAGCTAAGGCATCTATAAAGGACTATTATATTATAGTTGACTGCTCCCTAACTAGGGTTATTATACTTATAGTTATTAAAGAAGATTCGGGTTTGTTTGCCATTTTAATAGTAGTTGTTTTAATATAACGTAGTATAAGGGTATAAAGAGACTTTAGGGAATATTTAAAGAAATAATATAAATTCTATCTAAATTTAAGGGTATATAGCTCTTGTAGAGAATAAGACGTTATATAAAGAAGAGAAAGGAATAACAGGGGAATCTTATAATTAAATAGTTAGGGGTCTTTGTTACAGGACACCTCCGTAACACCTTATATACATCTACCTATTTCCATTAACGCAGCAAGAAGAGACTGACCGCAAGATAACAATCTAATAGCAATCTACTGGCAATCTATGGCAATCTAACGGCAATCTACCGCATTCTGCTATATTCTGCTAAGTCTACTAAATCCTACCAAGTTCTACTAGGACCGCTCCTTAAATCCTATTCTGCTCTATATATATATTAACTAAGTAACTAAACTAATAATATATACCCTTTCTTCCCATTTCCTTACCTTCCCTCCTTATATAATGTCTTAACTTTATTATACAATTTATATACATAGCTTAATAATATCTACTTTACTATATATTATTGTCGCTTATACTTACTTTGTAATACTATATTACATTAAACTATATACTCCATCCTTTTTTAACTAATATATAGAATAACCAAGAAACCCCCTTATCTATAAACAACCTACACGCCCTATTTACTAAATAAATAAAAAGTCTCTAAGAGGTTTTTATAGATGCTTTTACCTAATAAAAAGCTTAATATTATAAGATAATCTAATCCTTAAGAAAGGAAGTTAAAGAGATTTATTATAACCTACTATCTGCTATACTATCGTCCCTACCTATTCCTACTAGTATTAACCTATAAACACCAGATAAAAAGAACGTATTTAAAACTAACTCCTTAACCCCAAATTCGCTAGTTAATGCCCCTAAAAAAAGTTATCTAAACACCTCCTTAATCCTCCCATCTATTCTAGTAAAAGGAGTAAGCTATACTTTTTTTTAAACCAACTTTAGAATAAGTTAAGCGGCAATATTAATCACTACCTTACTCCTAACAGTTAACTTTGTTACGCTATAAGCCGCCTAAAAGAAGATACCGCGGATACTATATACCCGTTCCAACTAAGTATAGTAAAGGAACTAGTTACTATACTAGAAGCATTTTATAGCGACCCTAACTAAGTTGCTATATTATAAAAGAAACTAAATAAGATAATATAGGGTTCTAAGAACTTCCTATTATACTTTACTAAATTCCACTGCTATGCTAAGGAGACTGGATAGAACAAATCTGCTTTAATTAATCGCCTAGTAGAATCTCTAAACCCTAAATTAAAAGTATCTCTTATAGAAGTTAAACTGCTAGGTACCATTACTGCCTGCGCTAATGTTATTAATAGCCTATATAACGACTTATTACACCTTGCCCTAAAATATACACTTTAATATTCTACTCCCTAACCGCCTAAGACCCGCAAGGACTTAGACGCTATAGATATCAACATTAGAACCCTTTTCTATACCCTAAAAGGATCTATTAAATAAAAGCGATATATTAAATATGGCCTCTGTTTTAAGTATGGAAGTAATACTTATATCTCTAGCTACTACTCTATCCCTTTCTAAAAGAATTTATAAATAGCCAATACTAGTAGCTGTTTACTATACTAATCCTCTAGTTACTATTCCCAATCTTTACTTAGCTCTAGTCTTGTATCTAATAAGCACTACTTATAAGGACAAAGTTACAACTAATGTTCTAGAGGAACCCCTTCTCACTTACTACTAAAAGGCATATCCTAGAGTTAAGTCGCTCTCTAGGATAGCTATATTACAGAATCTCGTTAAATATATTAAATATAGCAAACCCTAACTCTTAAGATTGTAGTATAACTATTAACTACTGTCTTTAGCAGAAAGGTTAATAGGCTAACACTTAAGTTCTAATTAATATAGGAGCTAGCGGCATAGGATTTATTAATAAGATCTTTATATAAGATAATAGGTTTACCCTAATACTCCTTAACCAGCATATTAACATATTTAGATTTAATAGTAAACGCACTATTTTAGGCTATATTACTTATATAGTGGCCTTAAAACTCCAATACCTAAACTATAAAGAATTAATTAAGCTCTTTATAACTACTCTAGGTTACCTAGTAATTCTTAGATAACCCTAGATAAAGCTATATAAGGTAACTATTAATTAGGACAACCTTAAGCTTCTATTTACCGCCTCTCGCTATAAGTAGAAGTGCCTTATAACTTACTACTTAGAACCTAAACCAAAATCTAAAAAATCCACTAGGATCTACTAGTCTAAAATTTCCACTAATGTCTACCCTATACCTAAAAAGTTTACCCAATTCTACTAAATTCTACTAACCTAAGAATTCTACCGAATTCCACTAACATAAAATTTCCATTAACGTCTACTAAGAACCTAGAAGTTATACTAAACTATATAAACTAATCCTAACTACTGTACCGCCCCAAACTAAGCAGAAGTCCAAGCTTAATATATAAAGGTACTAGAAAAACTAATATTTTACTATAAAAAGGATACTTAAAGAACCCGAACTTAAATCTAATACTAACTCTATACTTAATACCGAACCTAAACCCAAATAAGAAACTATATAAGAAATTAAGGACAATCTAAACTCGCTTAATACCTTAGATATTTACATAATTGGAGCTACCCTATTAGTACAACTTGCTAGAAAACCTAAATATATAATTTTTGCCATTACAATAGCCGATATTAAAAAGGCCCTAGCACTAAAGAAGCATACTAACCCTGCTATAAAAGTACTAGTATGTCACTATAAGCACCTAGAGGTATTCTTATAAAAGGAAGCCGATAAGTTAGCAGAGCACCAACTATATAACTATAAGATTATACTTAAAGAAGGAAAACAGCTAGGATTTAGACTACTATATAAAATGTCCTAAAATAAACTCTAAGTGCTACAGAAGTACTTAGACAAACACCTTAGTAAAGGATTTATTAGAGTAAGCTCTTTACCTATAGCTATAGCTATAATCTTTATTAAGAAACCTAGCGGCGGTCTTAAATTAATTAAGTAAGGCTCGCTACTATATAAAACTTAACCTTATTTATGCATTTAACCGCCTCTATATTATAAAAGGAGATAAATAGCTTACTATATTCCATACTAAATACGGACTATTTAAATACTTAGTAACGCTATTTGGCCTCGTAAATACCTTAAGTTTATTCTAATACTTTATAAATAATACCCTATAACCTTACCTAGATGTTTTCTGTATTGCTTATATTAACAATATCCTAGTATATAGTAATAACCTAACTAAATATAAGAAATATATTAACAATATCCTAGTATATAGTAATAACCTAACTAAATATAAGAAATATATTAACAATATCCTAGTATATAGTAATAACCTAACTAAATATAAGAAATATATTAACTTTATTCTAGAAGCCCTATATAGAGCTAGCCTATAATTAGATATAGATAAATGCGAGTTCTATAAAACGGAAGTCTTATACATTGGACTTATTATTTCTATAGACGGTATATAAATAGATCTAAAGAAGATTAAAGTAATTATAAACTAGTAAGAACTTAAGAATGTTAAGGACATAAGAGCCTTTATAGGATTTGCTAACTTCTACTAATAGTTTATTAACAACTTCTCCGTCCTAGTTTTACCCCTTATAGCTCTAACCTAATAGGATAAAGCCTTTATCTTTAACACGGAATATAAAAAGGCCTTTACTTACCTAAAAGTTATATTTACTACCGTACTTATACTCTAATACTTTAACCTAAACTAAAAGAGTGTTATAAAAGCTAACTTATCTAACTATATTACTAAAGGCATTTTATTCTAGTATAATAAGGAAGGAGTACTATACCCTATAGTATACTTCTTAAAATAACTAAGTCTAGCTAAATATAACTACAAGATTTACAATAAGGAATTATTGGCCATTATTAGATATTTTAAACAATGGCGACCTAAACTAGAAGGCACTAGATTTCTAATTAAGGTCCTTATCGACCACAAGAATCTATAGTACTTTATAACCATAAAATAGCTAGGTCATTGCTAGGCCTACTGGTTAGAATATCTGTCTTATTTCCAATTCTTAATTATATACCACCTAGGCGTTTAAGGTTAGAAACCTAATACCTTAACCTAATATTTATAAGATATACAATATAAGAAGAAGTATATACCTACCGCAATTAAACCCTACTTTACCCTAAGCTATTTAACCCTTCTATTAAAGACATTATAATGCATATTCTTAAACTAACTAATTAATTAATTAAACAGATAATAGTTAATAAATACCTAAATAACGAGTTTATCTAAGAGATACTTAAGCTAATTTAAGATGGCGTTAGACGCTCTAAAAAGATCTCTCTAAGTAAATATAAAGCTTGTAGAAACCGCTTATACTACTAAAACCGCCTAGTTATACCCAACTATAATAAACTTAAGCTTAAGCTTTTTAAACATATATATATAACCTACCAGTAGCTGGCCACCTAGGCTGTGGGAAACCCCTAAAACTACTCTAATAGGAGTACTACTAGCTAAATATATATAATATAATATAAAGGTATATCTCTAGCTGCTATACCTACTAATGAGCCAAAGCTTTATATAAGACATATAACAGCTTTCTAAAGCCACTACCTATTCCGGACTAAAGATGGAAGGATATATTAATTAACTTTATTGTTAAGCTCCCTGTAAGTAAAGGCTGTATAAATATTATAGTAGTTATAGACCAACTATCTAAGATGAAATACTTAATTGCCTGCCCTAATATATTAGTATCTGCTATTATCTAACTATTCCTAGACTATATATAGAAACTCTATAAACTCCCTAAAACAATTATCTCTAATAAAGGCAGCTAGTTTATCTCTATATTCTAGAAAGAACTAACTACTTAACTCCATATTAAAGCACTATTGTTTATAGTATACTACCTAGAAACGGACGGTTAAGTGGAATGTATAAATGCTATAATGGAACAGTATATTTAGATATATATATTGTATATATAGGATGACTGAATAGATTGGCTTATATTTACCAAGTTTACTATAAATAACTCCGTTTTAGAAACTATAAAGGTCTTTCCATTTTTAGCTAACTATAGCTAGTATCCGCAAATGGGTTTTAACCCCTTTAATAATATTCCTTACCTAGCTTATTACGCCTTATAAGTTATAAAGGTAAATAAATTTATAAAGAAGATAGAAGAACTATAAGAGTTCCTTACTAATAAAATAATATGGGCCTAATCTATCTATAAAGCCGTAGTAAATAAGAATTAAACCCTAGCACTAGTTTACTAAATTAGTAACTTTGTCTAGCTAGATATAAGAAACCTAAACATAAAATAACCTACTAAGAAATTTAATTAGAAGAATTCTGGCCCTTATAAGGTCTAAAAGGTTATCTCTCCCTATACCTACTAACTAAAGCTCCCTAATATAGTTAAAATCCACCTTATATTCTATACTGTCAGGTGAAACCTGGGTAGATAGTTATATAGCCGCAAGGTACAGGCGACCCTGGGGCGACTTAGGGGTGACTTGCCTGTGAGGCACGTGCAGGGCACGTGCCTAGGGAAAACCCTTCCTACTGTGAAGGCTCAGTCAAAAGAACAGAATCTATTGGTAGCCAGTGAACGAGAATTCCAAGACGAGGACTAAGAGAAGGTCGAGGAAAGGACACGTCTATATACATGGCGCCAAGGGTCTAGGCGAGCCCCTGACTAGGGTCTGTAACAGTGCCGTAACACCTACCTCGCATACAGACTCCTCCTTTTCCCTTAAGGATTTGTCTGTATATATAATATACCTTATTATTCCATCATTAAGCTCCCTATCTACATCCTTACCTTATATTCGAATCCTTACCAATCCCCTTGGGAGGATAGCCGGTTTAATTTTTCTATAATGCCTCCGAAAAGAAAACCGATGCCTATACCCAATGGTAATACGCTAATGATATAACTGCCAAACGCCTTAGGATCTAGTGTAGATAAAACCGCTAGAAATACACTAGTAGAATCTAAGCTACCTTCCGAACCTTAAAACAATTAGCCACCTATAAACGCTAAAGACTAGTTTAACTTATATACCTAGGCTTAATAGGAGTTTAATAAAATTACTAGTGTCCCACCAAATACTACTAATACGAAGGAGCTAGATAAGCTGGCTAAGAAAATAGCCAACTTATAGAGCATTATTGATTTAATAAAGCCCTCCTGTCGCCTCTCTAGTGAAGAGCACAAGTTATGTAGTAAATGTATACGCTAAACAAATCTTAACGCCCTGGTTAAGAAGTTACCACCTAATATTGGCGGTACTACTCAACAGCATTTTAACTACTAGATCGCCGCAGTTGAGAACCAATTTAAGGTTAATAACGCTAACTATAACTATAAGCGACGCACGTGCTAGGCTATTAAAGGTCTTGCAAAAGAGAAGACAATCGCCTAACTGGTTTATCACCGGCTAGGCACTAAAGACAAAGGTTCTTTACTATGGGATGAGTTTAAGACTATAGTCTAAGACCAGATCAGGAACCCTATAGTGAGACGCTTTAACAACGCTACTATATACTATATAGCTGTTATGAAAGAGAACTAGAGGTTCAACGTCTTCCTAGCCCATATACGTAGCTTAGAGGACCTCTTCTTATATACCCCTTTTGTCAATCCTAAGCAATAGGTAGACTTTTGGTTCTTATGTCTCCCAGCCTACCTATAAGCAGAGCTTTTCCGCCAGAACTTCGCCCAATAGGTAAGAACCGCTAAGGACCTCTTTAATAAAATCCGCCGTGTAGAGCAATTGCTCAATACCATAAAGCTCGCGAAAGACCGCGTAAGCGGCAGCGGTAAATTATCACGTATAAAGCGCGGTCGCAGTACAGGCTCTATAGAGTTAGGTTTAAGAAACAGAACCCAAAAAGGGCAACGCTTTAAGCAAACGTCTAGGGAGAATACCTAAAGGCTAGAAGGCTTAGGGGACCCCCCAGACGCCGGTACTACGCACGCGAGTTAAAAGAGACCCGTAGGTAACTACCGTAAAGAACACTGGAAGTAAGCTAGTAAAGACAAGTTAGGCTAGCTTTCGGAAAACCTAAAGCCCTAGTAGCGCATCTCTCTTAACTGCAACTAGGGCCTAATATAGAGGGAAAGAAGAAACGCATTATGGTATATATTGCAATAGATACGCCCTAGGGTAAAGTCCGCCTATATTACTTATATAATAATGGGTGCTAAATTAACGTTATTAACCAAGACGTCGTCTATAGATTTAACCTGCCTATAAGCTACGCGCTATATTTACGTAAACCTATTGCACGTTTCCTTAATAGCAACCAGATAACAATCTAGGATGCTTATAATCTAACAGTTACCACTAGAAACTCCTAGGGTACCCCTTGCACCATTAGCCCCCAGACCTTTTAGGGTGGCTTATTTAATGGTTATAATATAGTTCTTAGATGGGATTAGCTTGCAGAAGCAGATCTATTAATTAGCTTTTAATCTAAACAATTTATCTAGGGTACTTTAGACCCTAAACGCCTCTAAATAGTCATCCTTAATGCGCTCCTAGCAGACATTAAGGCTAGTAAAATAAGTCTATTTACTATAGCTAGAAGATTCCCTCTTTACCCCAGTTACAAACACAATAGAGGACCTATTATCACTGGTAGCGAGTACCCGTGCAGACCCTCTAGACGTAGAGACACCAGTTATAAACACAATAGAGAACCTATTATTACTGGTAGCGAGTACCTATAAAGACCCTCTAGTACCAGCGCCGATTAACTTAACTTAGGGGGGAGGTAATTAAAACCCTAAAACTATTAAGTATACTATAGCAGAGCTATATATACTCTTAATGCAAGCACACCTGCAAAACACATATTGGCTGCACCCTTCTCTTTACTAGCTCCCGGAAGCATACTACCACATAATGGTTGCCTTAACCTCTATAGACCCCAGCCTGCCAGATATATACAAAAAGGAGATCAATGTCTTCTTTAATAAGCTAGTAAGTATACTACCTTAGAACTCTAAGTACGACTATATAATTGACTTAGAAGAAGGCAAGACACTACCATAGATACCCATCTATAACCTCTTATAGAAAGAGTTGTAGATCTTACAGGAGTACCTAGAGAGTGCTCTTAAGAAGGGCTAGATTAGGCCCAGAAAGTCGCCTACTAAAGCGCCCATCCTCTTCGTACCAAAAGTAGAAGGTATAATGTGGCTATACGTCAACTACAGACGCCTAAACAAGATCACGATCAAAAACCAGTACCCCCTACTACTAGTTGGCAAACTCTTTAATAGGCTTAGCTATGCAAAGATATTCACAAAGCTAGATCTTTATAATGCGTACTATAGAATTCGCATTAAAAAGGGAGATAAATGGAAGACCGTATTTAAGACACACTATGGTCACTTTAAGTACCTAGTAATGCCCTTTAGTCTTACTAACACCCCTATAACTTTCTAGAGCTATATTTAAAAAGCTCTAGGGACCCTAGTGGATATTATCTACGTGGTTTACCTAAATAATATTCTTATCTACTTAAATAACAAGGACAAGCACGTTAAGCACGTTAAGCAGGTACTACAACAGCTCTATACTTGGGGCCTATACGCCAAACTGTTAAAATGCATCTTTTATACTAATAACGTTAAGTTCCTGGGCTTTATTATTATACCTAATAGTATTGTAATAGATCCTACCCGCGTAAAAGCTATTAAGGAATAGCCTGAGCCTAAGTCCTATAGGGACATCTAGGTCTTCCTTAGCTTCGCCAACTTCTATAGGCGATTTATCTAGAACTACTTAGATACCGTATACCCCCTACACGTATATCTTATATAGGCACATTACAACCCAACGTTAGATGGGGAGAAGAAGAAGCAGAAGCGTAAAAAAGGGCCCACTAAATAGTATCAACCCTGGTCCTAGCCCAACAATGCTTAGTAGGCGTTTTATAAGCTACGCGCTACGTTTACGTAGGCTCCTCTACTTTGCCACTTTAACCCTAATCTACCCCTAATAGTAATTGCTAACGCTTCTAATTACGCCTATAGCGGTATACTTCTGCAGCCTTTTAGGTAAAGAGATTAACTCTACTGGTACCCAATTACTTATTATAGTTAAAAGCTTACTAGCCTAGAAGTGCGGTATAATACGCATAATAAGGAACTACTTACTATAGTGCAATACTTTAAGACGTGGCGCTACTACCTTAAGCACGCCGCATATATAACGCGCATGCTTTGCAATTATAATAATCTTAGGTACTTTATAACCACAAAGAGCTTATCTGCTTGCTAGGCCTAGTATATCAAGAAACTAGCTAAGTTTAATTTTAAGATTAAATATAAGCTAGGCAAAGCAAATCCCGCTAATACACTATCCCGGCGCCTAGATTATGCTAAAGGCTTTAAAAATAGTAGCAAGAGGACAGTCCTTAATACTATACTACCTATATTACAGCAAAAGTTGCGGGTTATGGGCCTTATGGGCGGCCCTAGTGCTACTATACTAAACTAGCAAGTAGCATGCGTATAGTATGCGAGCAACCCTTGTAAATATGGCGCCGGCGGACCAGAGTGTCCTACCATTCTCTCTAAAACCTCCTTAACTAGCCTAATGGCGTTTAACCCTAGGGAAGATCCCTTAGCCTAGGCGACGGTCCCCTATAATAACCTAGCAAGTCACCTACGTATCGCACATTACTTTATTGGCACTAACTTTACGTAGAGTCTTATGCTATAGCAAGAGGTAGTAGTAGCTGCCTTAGCCAAAACGGCGTTTATAGAACACCCCCCTAAGTCACTAGTTAATTTTATTTATAGAGTATAAAAAAGGGATATCTTTACACACTCTATATATAATTAGTTGACCTAGGGACGGGTTCCTACTGGTAATAAGGACTATACCCTTAATAATTAAGGACTCCTAAGGTAAAACAATAAGGTCTAGGTGCCAAATTGTATACTACTGCAACAGGAGATCCTTAAGTGGAATTATAATAATCCTATAGGTAACCACTATGGATTTAACTGTACCTACAAGGTAATCGCGCGAAAGTACGCTTAGGATAGCCTTACTAAAGATCTCCGTAAATACCTGGATAATTATAATGCCTGCTAACGCTATAAATCGCGCTATTATAAACCCTATGGCGAGCTGCAGCCTCTCTAGGTCCCCATCCGAGCCTGGTAATATTACTTACTTAACTTTATTACGGATCTCCCTAAGTCCAAGACTTCTAATGGCGTAGAGTATAACTCTATCCTTGTCCTTATAGACCGTTTTATAAGGCTAGTGCGCTACTATCCAGTACGTAAGATAATTAATGCTACGCAACTCGTAGAACTCTTATTTAGAGTCTTTGTATAAATAGGGCCTCTAGATAATATTATCTCTAATAGGGATAGCGTGTTTACAAGCAAATACTAGAGCACCATGTGCTACCATCTACGCGTTTAATATAAGCTTAGCACCACATTCTACCTATAGATAGATAGTTAGACGGAATATTAAAACCAGGAGCTTAAGGCATACCTATATATATTCACAAACTAGGAATAGTCTAATTGGGCTTCCCTACTTAATAAAGCAGCCTTTGCCTACAACTCTAAGGTTTATACTATAACAAAGTTCCCCTATTAAGCTCGCCTACGGCTAGCTGCTAAACGTCCTAGACGGAGTCCTAGACGGCGTCTAAGACGCCTAGCAAGGTAGGGAGGAGTCCAAGTTAACAAATATTAAACTTGTAAAGACGCACCTACAGCGCCTACGCCTTATATATGAGGCAGCGGTAGCATTAATAATGCACGCCTAATAGCTTTAGGTAAAATACTACAATCATTACCATCTGGCCAAGCATTTCACCGTCAGTAAACAAGTCCTACTCTCTTCCAAGAACATCCGCACGAAACGTCCCTATAAGAAGCTTAACAGCAAGTTTATAGAACCGTTCTAGATCCTAAAGCACGTAGGGCAGCAAGTATATAAGCTAGAGCTCCTACCTACTATGGCACAGCTCCACCCAGTCTTTTATATCTCCTTACTAGAGCCTTATAAGTCACGCCCTAGGTTTTAACCCCCAGCAGTAGAAGAGCTTAAGGAAGGCAGCTAGGAAGTAGAAGCAATTGTTACCTACTAAAATCATACTAGACAACTGTAGTACCTTATTAAATAGCTAGGATAGCTAAATAAGTATAACAAATAGAAATACAAGATAGAACTTAAGAATTGTTAATAACTACTAGATAAGTACTATAAGCGGAATACCCTAGCCTTACAGCTAAAGCGTAGGCAAAAAGCAAGCGCCGCTACTAAGATATAACCTACACAAAAGCGGAGTAGAGGACATCCCAAGGAATTAAAGAACAAGCTAACGCTTACAGTAAGAACTGCGGTATATATACAGGGTGAAACGTAATTTATTAAGATCCTATATAAGCCATACTCTAATATAACCTGGTTATGCCGGCAACTCATAGGCAAGGCTACGGCGTACGCTAACAATAAAGCTTGATTTAGAAAGCACCCTTTATAGACCTAGTCCGTTACTCCATACCAGCTTAGTAGATTGTTATATTAGAGAATAGGTCTACTTAACCGGGGTCTAAGACCTACTGGTAACCCGCTAGCAGTAATCTATACTAACAACTTATATACTATTCTATATATATACTATGCAGATAACACGCAAGGCTAAAGCATAGGTTAGCAGCGGATTTAACGGGCATATAGCCTTACCATCCATAAATCTGGTTATATATAAGTAACCTATAACCTACCCGCAAAATATATACGGCGCTACGCCGGTATAGTATAAGGCTAAAGCAGGGTCAGCAGTGGATTTAACAGGCATATAGCCTTACCATCCATAAATCTGGCTATATGTAAATAACCTATAACCTACCCGCGAGGTACTAGCGACCTGCCTATATAAGCAAGCTTTGGAATATTTCTAGTCTACTAAATTTAGGCGACGGTATTAAGCTCTATAGGCTCTACCCGTTAAATGGACCAATTAGGATTTTCTATACCGGGTATATAAAATTATTACTAGCTCGGTTAAATGCGGGGGAGTTTTAGTAAGGCAAATCTAACTAATCAGACAACTTTAACCGCCGGTCAAAATTCCTTAACATCTTCGTACTGCGTATATGTACTACCTATCCCTCTATGCGCAAAATTAAAACGCTCTTTCCCCTCCAAATTTTTTCCTTATTAAGGTTTTTTATGGGGTTTTATTAAGGCTTAAGTATATAAAGGATCAGGGACAATCCTTTTAAAGGGGGGGGCATTGTCAGGTGAAACCTAAGTAGATAGTTATATAGCCGCAAGGTACAGGCGACCCTAGGGTGACTTAGGGGTGACTCGCCTATAAGGCACGTGCAGGGCACGTGCCTAGGGAAACCCCTTCCTACCTCACACACAGACTCCTCCTTTTCCCTTAAGGATTTGTCTGTATATACAATATACCCTATTGTTCCATCATTGAGCTCCCTATCCACATCCTCACCTTATATATACGTCAGTCCTTTACTCTACCGCCCCTATATTGGATACCCTGTCTAGATAGATTTAGGACCCTCCCCTATTAGTTAAAGTAAATGGTAAGAATAAGTGCTTTATTAAAAGAGTTAATAATATTAAGTATAATAATGGAAACGTAAATATATATACCTTATAAAATAGAGAGGCTTTATTAAGCCTATATAGGAACCTATTAACTCTATAGGACTTATATAAGCCGTAGAAGACTTTTATAAACTCTACCTAGAACTACTACAGCCCTATTTTGCAGAAGCTTAAGTTTAAAGGGGGGGGTACTATTATAGGATACCTCTGTAATACCTTATATATATCTACCTGTGTTTACCTATTTCTATTAATGTAGTAAAAAGAGACTAACCGCAAGATAATAATCTAATAGCAATCTGCCGGCAATCTACGGCAATTTGCTATATTCTACTATTCTACCAAGTCCACTAAATCCTACTAAGTTCTGCTAGGACCGCTACTTAAATCCTATTCTACTCTGTGTATATATTAACCAAGCAACCAAACTAACAATATATACCCTTTTTTCCCATTTCCTTACCTTCTCTCCTTATATAATGTCTTAACTTTATTACGCAGTTTATATACATAGCTTAATAATATCTACTTCGCTATATATTATTACCGCTTGTGCTCGCTCCGTAATAACAATAGGCGAGCTGTCTAGATAGACGAGCTGTCCACCTTAAAACTTACTAAAAATTGGAAAAATCATACCTTAATATCTTAACAACCACTTAATAATAAATTCTAATGATTTAGATTTAGACTTTTATATATACTCTACAGCTCCTATTAAAGTTGCATTGTAAACAGTTTAGTAGTTTTTAAGATATAGTAATTTAGCCTTGTTTTGGCCTTTAAATAAGGCTAAATTACTATATCTTAAAAATTACTAATCTATTTACAATGCAGCTTTAATAGAAGCTATAGAGTATATATAAAAGTCTAAATCCAAATTATTAGAATTTATTATTAAGTGGTTGTTAAGATATTAAAGTGTAATTTTTCTAATTTTTGGTAAGTGTAACAAAGCCTTATAGGAAATACCACGATGGACCTGTTATTGGGCTAGGTTATATAGGTAAACAGGAAGTTAATAATATAATAAGTACAAATAATAACTAGTGGAGTGGTTGCCTAATAGATTAACTCTAATTATATTCTAAGATTTACTATAAAGAAAGGAACTATCTAGGTAGGGACTATAAGTCCTTAAATACACAACTAAACTCCTAAGAAACCTTTCTTTATATGTAAGATATATAATGTATATATTGTATATACATTCCCTTTATACACCGCGTATACTGCGTATAATATTATATAACCTTAGTTACTATTCCTCGTTATATAGCTCTACTAATTCTATTCTAGACTATGCCCTTATTAACTAACTAGCTTCTTTTAACTCTTCCCTAAGTAGTTATAATATTATACTTAAAGCGTCTATAACACTATCTCCCTCCTCTTTATCTTTATCCTTAAAGATTTCTAATATCTCTAAGTTGTTTACTAGAGGTGTAATATCTATTTAACCAATACTATACCTAAAGCTCCTTCTTCTCTATAAGCACAGCGCTATACTTATACTATTACTTCTATACTATCTCTAGGTGAGATAATACCGTCTTTATATTCTTATTATGCAAAAGAGAGATTAGTCTATATTGCGCTAGCAAGTCCTTTATCTTAGCAACCCTCTTTTTATTTAAAGTGCACTAAAGCAAACATTTAATTATTCTATAATGTTTGCTTAATTTCTAATACTAAGTGTGCACGTCCTATTACTCTTAATAATTTTTAAGTACTCTTATTAATTGCTGCTAGGGTCCTAGGTTTAATCTGCTGCTATAAAGCTTAATAGTAAACTATTTTAAGCTCTAGCTAACTTAGAATGTTTTTATAACGTAGAGTAAAGGGCCCTAAAGGCTTATATTACAGCGTCTACTTATCTACTTTGTCTAGAGAAAGTTTATAAGAAGGTGCGTTTTAAGGAGTAAAAACTTATAGAATAAGGTCTTTAGGAACTTAGTAATAAAAGAACGGGTTTTCCTCTAATAGAGAGGGAAATGACTCTAAATACTTTAGTAACTTCTCCTCTTAGGTCCCCCTTAGGTAACTTATTCTTTAGTAACTTTTCTTTATTAATACTTTCTAATCCTTTTTCTTCTAATACTCCAATACCTTTTCTATAGCATTCTTTAAATTATCTAGTAGCTCCTAGGTAGTCTTATTATAGCCTATCCACTTTACTTTATACTATATTTTATTATTAATGTCCTTATAACTAACGATCTTTAAAACTTCCTATTTATCTTCCTTTTGGCCTCTATATATATCTGCCTTATAAACTTGTAGCTTAATATTTTTATATACTGGTTCTAATATTATAACATACTATATAGGGTAGATTTTTATTTTCTCTAGTAAGTTAAGTCTGTATATAACTTCTAAGGTCTTTACTATAATTATAAATGGTCCTAGTTTAATATAGTCTAACTTTTTACTTAGTTATTAACTCTTAAATTTTTTATATAGTAGCCACACTTTATCTCCCTCCTTAAGATCTAGTCCCTTAGATATCTTAGCATTATAGTACCTTTTTATCCTTGTTTATACTAGTTTTGCTATCTCTTTAAGGTAATTATAAAGATTTATTAGATTCTCCATTCTTTCTTTAGCTATGCTACTTATTTTTTTTACTTATTATAGTAATAACAATATTCTTAGTTTGTATCTATAGTTTGCCTTAAAAGGTAATATACCTATTCCTTCCTATAGTATAGCATTATATATAAACTATATAACTAGTAGTAATAATACCTAATTGTTTTATACGTGATTAATATAATACCTTAAGTGCTATTTTAACGTTTAGTTTAGTCTTTCTGTTTATCTATCTGTTTGCGGGTAGTACGCTATTAATATTGCTACTTAAACTCCCTATTTGGCTAAAGACACTTCCTAGAATACTGCTACGAATCTTAAATCTCTATCTAATATAATCTTTATTAGTGCTCTATGCCTTATAAATACTTCTTTAATATAGATTTTAGCTATATCCTCTGCTAATATTTCTTTTATATACGCTATAAAGTAATCCTACTTAGTTAACATATCTACTATTACTAAGATTACGTTATAATCTTATCTAGTAATAGGATCTTTTAATTTTAGTAGCTTTATAATAAAGTCCTATAATATAACCTCCTATAGTCTTTCTAGTATTTTAATAGGTTATAGCCCTTTATACAGCTTATACCTTATTAGTTTATTTCTTTAATAATCTAGATACTCCTTTATAACTTATCTTACTAGTCCCCAGATTTCTTAAATAATATACTCTTCTTAAAGTCTTAATACTAAGCCTATAGCTCCATTATATCCTTAAGTCATTCCCTTATAAAAGTCTTCTATAACCTCTTTTGCGACTATTCTTAGCATATATATAGCCTCTTAGTGCTTATACTGCTCTAACTCTAGATCTTTATCTTATGCCTCTTAAATTCTTTATAACTATAGACTCTTTAATATCTTATAGATCTTTTCTTCCTTTATTACTATAATTTTAGAATAATTGTACCTAATTAATCCATCCTTGTCTTGGCGTAATATTGCCCCTAATAGCTTTCCTTTATTCTATAACTCTACCTTCCTACTAAGTATATCTGCTCTAGCATTCTTAGTTCCTTTAGTATGCTAAATTTTAAAATGGTATTTTATAAGTATCTCTACCTATCTAACCTGCCTTTAGTTTAGTTCCTTTGTTGCTAGGAATCCTATTAGGTTTTTATGGTCCATCTTAACTATAAACAGTTTCTCTATACCTTATAAGAATGCTCTCTATTTCTTAAGTACTATAACTATACCTAATAACTCCTTATTATAGATATTGTAGTTTAGTTCTACTAGTATTATCTTTTAACTATAATACGCTACTAGGTACCATCCGTTTAGATGCTTCTATAGTAGGTATACTCCTAGTGCAAAGTCTAATATATCTATTTCTACGACCGTATCTAACTTTAGTTAGTAGATCTTAAGGATTAGATCCTAGGTAAACAGTTCCTTAAGTTCTTAAAATAGCTTCCTTTACTTACTACCCCATATCTATAGTTCCTCCTTTTTTATAAGCCTTATAAACGGTTTAATATTCTTTAACTACTATATAATAAACCTTCTATAGTAATTAAAACCCCCTAAAAATAATCTTAACTATATAACGTTCTCTAGTTCCTACTAACTTACTATAGCCTTAACTTTCTTTAGGTCTATGCTAATCCTTCCTAGCTTAATAATAAATCTAATAAAATTGGTCTTTTAAGTAAAGAACTCGCATTTCTTAATTACTACTAGCATCTTTTCTTCTTGTAGTCTCTTTAAGACCCACTTAATATACTCTCCGTGCTCCTTCTTGTTTATAAAGTAGATAATATTATTATTAAGGTATACTACAATAAACTTATCTAGGTGTTCTCCTAATATACTATTAATTTATTTCTAAAACGTTACTAGTGTATTTATAAGCCCAAACTACATAACTAATAGCTTATATAGTCCTTCCTTTAACCTAAAGGCTGCCTTCTATTTATTGCCTTTCTTAATCCTAATCTAATAGTATACCTACCTTAAATCTATCTTTATAAAGATTTACGCATTACCTATCCTATTTTTAATTTTGCTAATTAAGGGTAAAGGATACCTATCCTTTCTTATAATGCTGTTTAATTATATATAGTTAATACATATCCTAAGTTTTCCGTTTTTCTTTAATATAAATAGTACTAGATAACCTGCTAATAACTATAATGGTCTAATATATCCCTTTTATAAGTTCTCCTAGATAAATTCCTTAAGCGCTACTAACTTGGTTTTAGTAAGCTTATAGATTAAAAAGAACCTTAGACTTATTCCTAGTTCTAACTCTATCTTATAGTCCTATACTGCATACTCTAACAGCTTTTTACTTTCTAGGCTCCATAGTTTTTTGCCATACTTATAGTATCTCTTTAGTATATAACTTAAACTGCGCTTAGTCTTTTTATACATTACTTTAACCTAGTACTATACTATCCTAGTTTATTATCGCGTCTTATATTATTAAGCATTTCTAATATTAACCTATCCTATAACCTAATTAATCTTTAAATTGTACTTCTGTAACTAAGGCATCCCTAATATTACCTTATCCTTCCCTAATAGTAAAATATTAAAAGACATTTTAACTTATCTTCCTTTAATAGTTAACTAAATAGGTCCTATTTTAAGATTAATAATGCCTCCTCTATAGGCTATTAGATCTCTAGAAATTGTTATTAATAAATAAGGGTATTCTTTCTATCTATATAGTAACCCCATGTATCTAACTGCTGCTAGTAATATATAGTTTCTTATAGCTCTACTATCTACTAGTGCTTTAAACTTTTAATCTTACTAACTAACTTTTAAGTTTAGGTGTTAACCTATAACTCCCTTAAGGGTCTAAGGCTCTACTACTAGCTCCCTCTAGTTCTATAGGCCTCCGCTTTTCCTAACTATTAACTATTATTCTTTAATTATACTTAGTCCCTCTATAGCTAATACTTAGTTTGCTTTTTATCCTCTATATACTATAGATAAGTATTCTCTAGGCATTTCTACCACTATTATTTATTTAGGTAGGCCGTTAAAATCGGACTCTGCACCTATACGTAGTGACGGCTACGAACCTGGTCTTCGAAGTTTAGATCCAGAGCCAACGCAGAGACGTCACACAGTGTGCGGACAGGACCTGGTGGTGGTTGTAGGCGTTAAGGGCGGTGGTAAAAAAATTTCGGATGGTGAGATCTTGAAAACCACTACTGTTAGCCCTCTACAACAACGACTACTACACTGTTCTATCCAGGGCACCTATACAATCCAACATGGATGCACGGTATTCGATAATATCCCCTAACCCCCAATTGAAAGCATCAACGACCTCATATTAATGAACAAGCAAACGCAAGCGAATAAACAAACAAGCAAATATACGGCCTCTCTTAACCCCCAGGGCGACCGCCCGCGGAGCATACGGTTACTCACCGTCAACTACCAAATACCTAGCAGCCTAGATTGCAACCTACAGTTTTCCTTGTCTCTTTTCAAGGAGTGGTAACCCTTAAGAAGGGCCTAGCTAGGGCCTAGGCACAAAAGATACCCAATATAATATATCCCGCTGTTAGTATTACGGTAGCTAGAACGGATGAATCCCCCTTACGCCTTTAATAGCTCTAGGGGGGGAGAGGCAAGGCGTATATGGCAATAGTCTATAGGAGATGGCATATAGGGGATAGTTAAGATATGGAACACAAAGCACACGGCAATTAATTGGCAAGGCCTAGCTAGGACGTAGTAAACCCTAGCTTTGGATAAGCTAGAGAAGGAAGCAGTGGTTCCCATGGAGTTCGAATATCTAAGGAGGATAGGACGTAGCTGTAGGCCCGCAGGGCCGCTGCTATGGACAAACATGGCAAATTAGGGGTTTTTTATCCTACTGAGGTGGCTCATAGGGTTTTTCCGTCCCCTACACAGCAGGGTTTTCTTCCTGTCAATTTACAAGTTTTCCCCCCTACGACGGCAAGTGTCTGCATGGGCCTAGATAGGATCCGTATCAGACATTAATCAAAGAACTTACTATTTATTTAGGTATTCTTTTATAAGAAATCTTCCTAGTTAAAGTATTAAGTCTCCTATCTCTTAAACTTCTACTAGGTGCCAGCTATATATATACTTAGCGTTTTTATATTGCTTTTTATCTAACATCTAATATACCCATATTAGGTACTTATAATATTTATCCTTAGGTGTCCTATATATATTATATATATTATCCATATATACAATCCATACTAATATATAATGTGCTAGGTGCTTTAGATTAACCTATAGCTTATCTTTACTTTTAAGCTTAAACCTATCCTATGTTAACTTAAGCATTACCATATTATTTACTAGTACTAATATTTATATTATTTCTCTCTAGTCTACGGCCTGTTTCTTAAGGTTCTTTAATATTATAATTAACGCTCCTTAAATATAACTTATTTATTTTTCTAATATAGCTTAATCTAGTATAACTTTCTTATCTAATTATATACAAAAGTCTTCCTACTTATTGTTTCCTTGCTACTAGTACCACTTTTGGTATAGCTCTATAAGTATATACAACCTATCTATAAGAAAGTATCTTTTTATTACTATATTATTATAACCTTTAGTATATTATTCTATAAACCTAGTTAAAATCCCTAAATCCTCTTCTTATTTTAGGTTACTTAACTACTTAGCCTTTAGTGTTCCTATCCTTAGCCTATTAATAACTTTTTATATAGGTGCTCTGTCCCTTATACGTCCTAGTATAGCTAATTTCTAGTCTAGCTTCTATTCTTGCCATATAATAATTTGTTGCCTAAACTTATTTATACTTTCTTTTAATTTTCTTTTTCTAAAAAGATCCTTAAATTTATCTTGCTTCTTAATTACTATATTAACTTTTTATCCTTTAGGCTAAATACCTTATTTACCTAGGATTACTATAAACCTTATTTGTTTTTTAAAATCTTAGTTTCCTAAAAACCATTATTCCGTACTTATTTATTTACCTTTAAACTAAGCTATTACCCCTTCCTATTAGTTTTTATCCATTATAGGTTCTTAGGTATATCTTATTTTATTTTAAGAATCTTAAATATCTCTTATCTTGTTTTAAAAATCTTAAGCCTATAGCCTTTTGCCTTTATTAAGTAATAAGCTAGCACTAGCAGTTATTTGCTTGCTTAATTACTTTTAGATATTACTCCTTCCATTTTATAAAGTAATGGATACTATATTCAATAGTGTTATAATACCCGTTACTAAACCGCGTTCTATAATAGTCTTAGTCTCTACTTCTATTGCGTTATTAAGGTTTAAGCGCCCCTAGCTAGCCTCTTTTTCTTCCTTATTATTATTAATTATTATTATTCATTGCTTAACGTCCGATTCGGATCCCTGTTGGGCCCACGCGGACTACTCCTTATATATATATAGGGAGAAAACTCTATTTAAGAAAACCCCGTAATCCGTCTCCCCGCCTTTTAGGGCTCGCTTGTAAGTCACCTATAAGTTACTAGTGGTGCTTTACTACCTTACTTTTTGACCTCCTTAGGAACCACTGCTGCCGTAACAAACCTATAGACGCGCTAGTATTATATACTGTACTCTACTCCTGTAGAGTTATTAGGGGGCGCCTATTACTCGCCCCTTTGCCTTTTATTACTATTTCCTTTATAACCCGGAACTAGTCTAGCATATTTTAGCCAATAAGCCACCGGGTAGCTACCTTAAGGCCTTTCTATATTAAGAGCAGTATATTATAGTTTTCTGTGCCAGCTGCTGAGAGTATTACTTCTTAGCCGGTGCGTAAGGGGCATAACAGTATTATATATTTTGGTGTTTGTCTTAGCTAGCTATATTTGCACCTTAGGCTACCTACTAGGACACCCACCTAGTAAAGCCAATCTTTTAGTCCTATTATTCCTGTCCTTAAGAGTGTTGCCATTATATTTTCCGCCTTTGTTAGGCCCTCTTAGAGCCCTTAGGTATTTACCCCCCATAATATTACCTATACTATGGCTTAGGTTCCCCTTGCCTAAGTCTGCCTTTATACCTTTAACTCCCATTTATCTCTCCAGCGTCAGTCTAACCAGTATTGTGTTGTGGTAGATGGTTTTCTAGTACTCTTTTATGCTTTACTTTGGCTCCTTTCTCTCCCTTACTATTATCTTTGCTAGCCTCTTGCGCGTCTCCCTTCCTCCTCTATATAGGCCTAGGCCCTAGCGCCGCACTATTCTTCTTCTACTTTCTCTATTTGTTTTCCTAATATATCTTCCCTACTTTAGGGTTGTTGGTTTCTTCTTCTATAGGGCACCTTAGGGTCCCTCTATAGTTTATTTAGGCGTGTCTTAATATACTTTATAATGTTAGAGTTGCATTCCTTTTATACCCTTTACATTGTATTGGCTTTAATATATAGTTATAGGGGGGGAATATTAGCTTCCCTTTTAAGCAGTACTATGGCCGTTTGCTTATACCCACCTGTTATACTCCTAAGGTAGGCTGTTTGGACCTTTTAGAGTGGTTTAAGGAGTGATTTAGGGGGGCCTTTTTTAGTTTCTCTAGTGGCCTAAATGCTAGATCTATACGTCATGGTTAGCCGGACAACTGCTATATATAGTAGGCGTGACCTCTGGAAGCATGGACCCTATATAGAATTAACGATCCTGGATATAGCGATATACTATACTTGGCCCTTATAGGCCGCTTGCGCCGTATGTGCGCTCTACTAAAGCTTGCTGTCTACCCACACTCCTAATACCCTTAGGCCTTAAACCGGTTGACCCCTAAAGCCTTGGATATAGATTATATGCTAAAGATCTGCAGATTAGTTACGTTTTCTTATAAAATAAATTAGCTGGTATTTCTCTGGTAAGAATTGGACTCTATATCATCTTGCCTATTTTATATAGGTATTGTGGGCTTTCTCTAGTGTCCTACAGTTCTCTGCGGCTGTTGGCCCATATATAATTAGGTTTATATTATTGGTAAAGCCTATCCCCTAGGTCGCCCCTTCCTTAAAGGTGTCAAGCAGGTTGCTTACAAAGAAGAGGAAGAGTATAGGCGATAGAGGTAATCCTTATAGTATTCCTATTATGACTGTAATAGGGGGGCTCTGGTATCCGCTAAAGACCAGTAATGTTTCTTTCTGGCCTGTAAATCCTTAAATAAATTAAATGATCTATTCTAGGAAGCCCTTTGCCCTAAGGATGTATAGGAGACGCTTACAGGGTACATTATTATAGGCGCCGCTAATATCTAGGCTAAGCATTAATACTATAAAGTCCTTTCGCATAGCCCATGCAGTTTTAATGGTAGCAGCGAGTAGTATAAGTGCTGATAGCGTTGAGCGATTCTTTCTTACCCCTATTTAGCTTTGTGGTAGTAGGGCGTGTTCCTCTACTATGTCTGCTATGCGGTCCGCTATAACCTTTTCTAAGATCTTGCTTAGGGTGTTTTCTAAGGCAATAGGGCGGTAGCTTCCTGGGATTAAGTAGTCTGCTTTACCTTCTTTTCGTAAGACGACCGTCGTTATGGATCTTCCGAGTCGCGGGTAATAGCCTATTGCAAAGCATGCTCTGGCTACGTCTGTAAGCCAAGGTGCTATAAGTGGTCCACAGGTCTTTAGGGCTTCGTTTGGGATCCCATCTGGTCCTAGTGCTATATTGTTTAAGAGGCGGCTAATAGTTCTGGCCATTTCTTCAGTTTTATTATTATTAATTAATAAGTACTCTAACTCTATTATTAGTGTTACTAATCTTTATCTATATATTACTATAATATCTTAATCTAGCTTATAGAGTTAATTTTATTCTTTATCTAACTCTCTAATTCCCTTAAGTTCTTTTAACTCTAGCTTCTATAGCTAATAGCTTACGCTATACTTGGCGTCCTTATAAATTTAGCATGCGTTACTATAATAAAACGTAAAGTGTCTAATTAAATACTCCTTAGTCCCGCGCAATACTCCTATATCTATATTATTATACTCCAACAACCTTATACCCTTTACTATATAGTTACTCTAACTACCTCTATAGTCTTTAGCAAAATAACCTTATTTTCCGCAATTTATATAAGCTCCTTTTTTAAACCATTCTTTTTATTATAGAGTTCGCCTAAATATCTTCTGCTACTAAGATCCCTGGTTTAGCCTCTACTCCCTAATCCTATAATTACTTAATCCTTAACCTCTAGGTTTCTATAGTTTCTTATTCTATCTCTTAGATTCTTTAATACCGCTTAAGTCTATTAGCTCTAGCCCACTATTCTATAGTTTATAACTCTATATTTATTATTATATACTTTACGCCTTATACAACTATAAAACTCTATCTTACCCTTTTTTAGCTTATTCCCTTTAATAGATCCTATTATTAATCTTAATTAACTAATCTATTAACTCTTATAGAGTTTCTATATCTTCTATTAAGATAATTATATCCTAGACTTTAGCCTTAAGTCCCTATTTATACTATACTATAAGCGCCTTATTATTCTACTTAACCTATATTATAAGTGTCTAAAACTATATAATATACTTAATTGCTAAAGTATGTTGTATTAAGTTCTAAAGCTTTTTTTCCGCTATAGTTATTGCTTCTAGGTTGCTAAATATCTATATTAACCTTTCTGTAAACCTATTCTAGTTAATAAATATATACTATACTTCTTAATTAGTAGTTATTATTCTGTTTATCTAAATTTTAATAAAGTAAGGTTTAAACCACTTAAGTACTTTTTTAGTTAAGAACAATCCTATATACGCTATTTAGTCTATAGGTATTACCAACTTTACGCCTTCTTATATAACCTTAAAGTGCATTTATATAAGGAATCCCTTAAGCTTTAACCTTTCTCCTAAGAATTATTTAATAGATAGTAACTTAATCTTTACTAACGTGGTTTATCAGTACCCTGCGCATATCAGTACTCTGCGTACTTTCCCTACGCGACCCCACTTCTAAGCCCAACCCCACAACCACAACAGGCTAGATTAACTAAAACTATTTAAAATTATATGTATTAGATATTATTAGATATATTTAATATATTTATGTACTATAATTAGGCTTATTATAGTTATTATAATACTAAATAATCGCTTACCTCTCCTCTTTGCTACCATAATTTTTGCTACTTATTTTACTTTATTTATTTACTTACCTTTTTTTAGGCTAAAATATTTTAAATACTTTTATAGTAAGTATACCTCTTTAATAAATATATATTTGTTTAACCCTTTTATATTTATTTAGGGCCTTATTAGCCTTTTAAAGGGTATAATACTTAATAGTGAAAAAGGTTATAAAGTAGGTTATTACCATTATTTCTTTTACTATTTACTTAATAGTATTCAAAATTGTAATTAATAAGCTTCCTTAATATTTACTAATTTAAATTTTAACTAATTTAGACTATAAGATGGCTTTAATTAAGTTATATAGCTAATATTAACTTTTAAGTTATTTAAATACTATATAATTTAATTAAAGCCATTTTACAGTTTATATTAGCTAAAATTTAAATAATTAGTTATTAAGAAAGCTTATTAACGCTTATTTTTAATATTATTTAATAAATAATAGGGGGAATAAAAATAATAGCCCGTTTTGTAACCTTTTTTACTATTAAGTACTATACCCTTTAAAAGGCTAATAAGGCCCTAAGTAAATATAAAAGGGCTTAAATATATATACCTATTAGAGAAAGATACTTATTATAAAAGATACTTAGGATATTTTAGCTTAAAAGGAGGTAGAGAAGTAGGTAGGGCAAAATAGGCATAAAAATAATAGTAGTAAAAGAGAGAGGTAAGTAATTATTTAAGATTATAGCAATTGTAATAAGCCTTATTATAATATATAAATATATTAAATAGATGCAGTAATATCCAATATAGATAGTTCTAAATAATTTTAATTAATTTCGGCCAATTGTGGTTATGGAATTGGACTTGGAAGTAGTGTCATATTAGAAAGTACGCAGGGTACTAATATACATAGGGTACTAATAAACCACGTTACTCTAATTTTATTAAGTCTTTCTTTAAGTATCTAATTATTATCTATTATTTAATTAACTATTTCCTATAATTAACCCACCGTAACTAGCTATAAATTAGTATCCTTTATACTGGTGTCTCCTTCTAACCCTAAGGTTATAGCTACCATAGATATATCGGGAAAATATTATCCCTTGTAAATGACCTCAGCTGCTAGAAGTTGGCGTTATTGGTAGGCCATTAAGGGCATTAACCAACTCGATAAACTAGCCTATATTAAGTTTATTTAACACGCAAACTACGCGCAGCCTACGCGCAACTATTAGATAATCTGTATTCTCTAAAGGCGTGGGTCACGTGCACGAGTCACGTGCACGAAGACACGTCACTGAAGACACGTCAGATTAAGGTTAAAAAGACACAATACAAGATCATCAATCAATCAACCATTTCATCAATGAACTCATCTATTTGAACTTCGTGACAGTTATAAGCCCGGTCCGCCGACTCAAGAAGCTAGTCAGCTATTATTCAATTATTTAAAGAAATTCTACCTTATTATCAGACTCTGACACCTTATTGTTAAGACGCAGACTCTAATAGAAATCCTACCTCAATTGTCACAGGACGAGATTCTATAAGATTCCACAAGTTTCTATAAAATTCTACCTTATTGTTAAAAGGACGATTTTGATAATAAGGACGATCTTGACGACAAGGACGATCCTAACGATAAAATACTATCTTAATTCCTCCTTTGCCTATTAGTTAAAATGACTCCACTAATGTCGAGTTTGTTAACAATAATCATCCTTAATAAGCCAGAAGACTAGGAATAATGGCTATAGCAACTACAAGCCCTTGTAGACAAATAAATTTGGGCCTATGTTAACCCAAACAATGCAGCACCTTAATAAGCTCTACTATAAGAACCAGCCTATCTAGAAGTTACTAATTTTAATAAGAATGCAACCTTATATATATAGCTCTTGACGAATTAACAGAAAGCGTATAAAAATAGCAGACAATACTATAACTAGGACATAAAGTACTTCCTAAAACAGGAAGAGTATCTGTAATAGATACGCACCTAAATCACGTCTACAGTATTAATTTAGAAGAAGCTACTGCTTGACCCTTCCCTTATAGTTAAAGAATGGCTAATTTGTTTGAAAGAAGACACTAAGCCCTCAAAGAACTTTATAATAAGGAAGGTACAGCTGCAGTATATAAAGTCACTTAAGGGGCTTAAGCAGATAAAGGTCACCTAGTGGCTTAACCGATGGGAGCATGCGATAAAGATGGCAGAGAAGTACGATCTTCTATAAATAACCAATGGGATCTGGCTAATAGACCTTATAAATATAATACGACTTATAAGCGAAACCTATTTTGTTCTATATACGAAGCAGGCAAATAATACCAAAAAGGCTCCCTTATTAGAATACCGTAAAGTAGTAATAAAGCTACGAGAAGCATTCCAAAACCTTTTTAAAGCTATACCTACAACAGCAAGAGGGAGTGTATTTAATATAGACTTTATAGGAGAGCCTAAAGAGGGTATCTCTATTACTACTAAAGTCTAAAAAGAAAAAGGGAACAACTTATCTCGCAGCTAAAAAAGGGCAGGTATAAATTTAACTAAAGAGACATCTTCCAAAAGGTTAAAGAACCTTAAATGCCTAGTATGCGATATAAGGGGATATACCCTTCCTAACTATTGGTATCTATTTAAGAGCAAAAGGCCTGAGGGATTTAAAGCCGTAGGTACATATATAAAAAGGGTGCTTATAAAGGTAGAGTAAGACAAGGATCTAGCTGCCTAAGTAGAACAACTTAAACTTAAGGAATTAAAGGTTAATAAAGCTTAACAATAATAGGAGACAGTTAAGATTAAGGGAGAAGCTAATACAATATTCCTAGAATTATATTACACCGGTTAACTCTATCCATTAAAGCTATTAACTATTCTTAACTTAGGAACCACTCTCTATATCTTTAATAACCTCTCTTGTTTTTACAATTTTAGGAAAGCTCTAAGACATAAATATATCATCGCTGGCAGCTCAGAAGTGCCTATACTAGGTTACGGCGATGTCACTATCTAGGTTACAAAACTAGACAAAAGCAAGGGAATTTTACGTCTTAAGGACGTTGCCTTTTATATAGACTTTAATACGAATCTAGTGTTATTCCGTCTACTTTAAAAACGAGGGTTCTACTAGGATAATAAAGGAGATAATAATCTACTAGTTTAAAAGGACGACACAATCCTATATTAAATGGAAGAACGTTACAGATAATAAACTATTAAATACATCCGACCAGAAAGTCTATTAGCATTTAATACAAGCCAACTACTACGCCGCCAACAGAAGCGCAGAGTATTATTAAGAGACGCTTGTCCAGATTTAAAAGGTAATGCGCATCTATAATATCTGCATCTAGGTTATCTAGGACCTATAAGCCTTTATTATCTAGGTCTTAACGCCCTAGGAGTTAAGCTTTAAGGCCCTAAGACGACAAAATATTAACACTGCAGTCTCGCCAAAATCAAGCGTTAGGTCTTAAGAAGGTTCTTAAAATAGAAAATCAATAAACCCTATTTTAACCTCTATATTGACTAGACTGACCTTAAGGAAGCGCATGCCGGATTTGTACAAGTTATGCTTATCTACGACACCTTCTTAGAAAGATCCTTCCCGTATTTTATAACAACGCATAGCAAGAAGAAGGAGACACTATAAGTGCTTAAAGATTTCATCCAATAGATTTGTCTGAGGTATAATCTTAAAGTTAACACTATTAGATTAGACAACGAGCTAGGGAGAAGGAGAACCCTTAAATAGCTACAGATGCAAGGGATTATATTTGAGCCTTTGGCGCCATATACTTAAGCTCAGAACGGTACCGCCAAATACTTAGGGGGTGTGATTATTAAGAGAGTATAAGTAATAAAAATTGCTACCAATCTACCACACGACCTATGGAATGAGATAGTTAACTGTATAGTCTACCTTTAAGATCGAACGCCATGGGAAAGCAATGATTGGAAATTGCTATATAAGAGGTTCTATACCTTCCTAGCTAATAGGTTAAGAAAGCCGCAACTAGCGCACCTAAAAGCCTACGGCTGTAGGGCGTACGCGATGACGTCAGATGCCTAGCTAAAGAAGAAAAGGCTGAGCAAGCTAGATCCGCAAGCCTATATTAGCTACCTTATTAGCTATAACTCTACTAATATCTATAGGATCTAGATCCTATATAAAGGTATTATTATCTCTACTAGGGACGTCATCTTTAATAAAAAGACGTTCTTTAACGGCAAGCGAACGGACATCTTAAAGGACCTACACGCTAAATTAGACACGCTAATTAAGAAGATTTAACTCCCTAATACTCTAACCAAGAATGAGGTCCTTCTGGAAGACAATAAAGAAATATTTAAACCGTTAATTTAAGAGGAAGACGACGACAATATTAATAAGCCAGTTTAAACCTTTAATAAGTTAGCAGATCTTAAGCTTGTAAGAGCTCTTAAAGATATATACTATATACCACCTCTAACAGAAGAAGATAAAGAATCTCTATATACCTTTTACGTCGAGTATCCTATAAAGTTAGGTATACAAGGTACTAATTAGGACAACGCTTATTAAATAGGAGATGCGTTTAACACTTAGGGGGTATCCAACAACTTAGTTAAAGACTTGTTTAAGGAAGCCAGCAATAATAGGTTTAAAGACTTTATTACTAAAAGAATTATATTAGCCTATTACGGCACCTTCTTAGCAGGAAGGAAGTTCAACCTTAATAGTCAACTTAATAACAGCAAGCTGAAATTAGGCAGAATACGCGATATTAGATTATATAGGAAGAACCTACCTCCGCCACCTTAGTTAATCTAGGACCTTAATACGCATCCTCTTTAAGATTAGTTCCAAAAGGCTTAACGAGCCTATCTCCAATCTTATTATTAAATAAGGTCGTTTTAAAAAACAGAAAAGAAGTATACAAAGGGACAGTAGATCCTTAGCTTAATGTAGGTGTTCATCTACAAGATAAACAAGTATGGATTTCTCCAGAAATGCAAGGCACGCTTAGTAGTATATAGAAATTAACAGGCCCTAGGAGACCTACCTATAAGAGCTACTATATTAGCTAGTACGACCTTTTAAACCCTTATAGCAATCACCGCAAAATTCAACCTAGAGACGATATAGATAGATATAGTTAATGCGTTTATCTATTGTGATCTTGACAAGGTTGTCTATATAAAGCTACCACCAGGGTTTAACAAAGGAAAGAAAGATAAAGTACTACACTTAAGAAAAGCCTTGTACAGACTACAATAATTACCACTATTATAGTAGAAGAATCTCACAAGCTCGTTAAATGAATTGGGCTTTAAAGAGGTACCTTAGGAGCCGTGTGTTATGCTAAAAGGTGAAATAGTTATCTTCTTCTATATTAATAATATTGTCTTTTGCTACTAAAAGACAGATAAGAAGAAAGCTTAAGAAGCAATTAAGGAGCTATGCAAGGAATACCAAATAAGTATCCTTGACGAGCTAAAATAGTTCCTAGGAATCTATGTGCTATGCAATTGTAGCTAGAGGCTCCTATAGCTATCCCAAAAAGCCTATATTAAGAAGATAGCTAACCAGTATAAGATAGATCTTAGAGGGCGTCTTCTAGACACTCCTATGGCAGAATTAGAACTCCTCCCTACTAATTACTAATTAATCCGTCTAACGCTTTCGTCCCCTAATATAGACCTACTAGTCCGTCCTATGTCCCTACCAAGAGAAGCAGCTTCTACGATGCTATATTAGAGAAAAATAGGTTTAATACTTTATGCAGCCACTACAACGCGTCCAGATATTGCTTTTATAGTATTATGGCTGGCAAGGTTTAATTAGAACCTAAGCTAAGAGTACTATTAAGCGGTAGACAGAGTAATCCAGTACCTATATAGCACGAGAAGCAGAGCAATCTACTATAGAGGAGACAAGGAAGGAACAAACAGTAAAGAGAGAGATAAAGGAATATACAACAAAGGACGAGACGACGGAAGAGATAGTAGAGGTAAAGCGCAATCATTTATCTATACCAGCAATGCATTATTCGCGGACAACTCCGTCGACAGAAAGAGCTCACAAGGATATATTATAAAGCTATTTAGGGGGCCGATTGCCTGGAGAGCAAATAAGCAGGGTACAGTAATGACGTTAAGCACAAAAGCCAAGTTATTAGCCCTATTATAGACAGCAAAGGAAGCTATCTTTATCAGTAGGCTGTTTAAAGCAATAATATTACGCCTAAACAAGCCCTTGATTATTAAATATAATAATACACAGACGCTCTAACTAATTATAGAAGACACGGCAAAGCTGATTACAAAGCTCCGACATATTGACATCTATTAACACTGGCTACGTTAGGAATACGCAATAAGACAAGTACAATTTTAATAGACAGCAATAAAGGAGATGATCGCCAATGGACTTATAAAGGCCCTGCCTAAGCAGAGGTTTTAAAGCTTCGTTAATATAATTAGGATGGTGGATATCAAGGAGCAGCTAGATAAGGAGAAGCAACTAGAGGACCTAAGGGACAGTATTAAAGCAAGACGGAAGGATTCAGATAAGATTACGGTTTAATTAACTCATTAACAGACACGAGAAGGTGGCTAGCTTTAACCTCAAAGAGCTTAAAGCTAAGGGGGTGTGTTAAATAATCTATATTCTCTAAAGGCGTGGGTTACGTGCACGAGTTATATATATAAAGACACGTCACTAAAGACACGTCAGATTAAGGTCAAAAAGACATGATACAAGATCATTAATTAATTAACTATTTTATTAATGAACTCATCTATTTGAACTTCGTGACAGCAACCTACGCATTTAGTAACCATAATTATATTTAAAGCTATTTACCTCTTTTATACTAATAGCATATTTTAAATAAATAAAAACTACTTTAAAGCTATTTACCTCTTTTATACTAATAGCATATTTTAAATAAATAAAAACTACTTTAAAGCTATTTACCTCTTTTATACTAATAGCATATTTTAAATAAATAAAAACTACTTTAAAGCTATTTATAAGGCTAGCAAAATAAATAATAATATTTTAGATAATTTAATATAATATAGCGATAGTTCTCTTCTACCTATCTACCTATTAACTTACCTACAGTACCTACCTATCTACTACCTACCTATATTACCTACCTATCTGCATTGCCTACCTGTCTATATCGCCTACCTATTTATATCTGCCTACCTATCTATATCTGCCTACCTGTCTATATCTACCTACCTATCTATATCTACCTACCTGTCTATATCTACCTACCTATTAGCATCTGCCTACCTATCTATATCTGCCTACCCGTTAGCATCTGCCTACCTGTCTGTATATACTTGCCTATCTGCATCTGCTTACCTATCTATATCTACCTACCCGTCTATATCTATCTACCTGTCTGTATATGCCTACCTATCTGCATCTACCTACCCGTCAGCATCTCCCTGTTTATGCCTACCTGTCTATACTACCTTGATTTGATCGATCGATCGAATCGTTTATAGTGTTCGCTGGCTAGTCGTTGTCGTCTGGTTCTGGTAACGGTCGTCTGGTTCTAGCGACAGTCGTCTGGTTCTGGTAACGGTCGTCTGGTTCTAGCGACGGTCGTCTGGTTCTAGCGACAGTCGTCTGGTTCTGGTAACGGTCGTCTGGTTCTGGCGACGGTCGTCTGGTTCTAGCGACAGTCGTCTGGCTCTGGCGACGGTCGTCTGGTTCTGGTAACGGTCGTCTGGTTCTGGCGACGGTCGTCTGGTTCTGGCGACGGTCGTCTGGTTCTGGCGACGGTCGTCTGGTTCTGGCGACGGTCGTCTGGTTCTAGCGACGGTCGTCTGGTTCTGGCGACGGTCGTCTGGTTCTAGCGACGGTCGTCTGGTTCTAGCGACAGTCGTCTGGCTCTGGCGACGGTCGTCTGGTTCTGGTAACGGTCGTCTGGTTCTGGTAACGGTCGTCTGGTTCTGGCGACGGTCGTCTAGTTCTGGCGACGGTCGTCTGGCTCTGGCAACGGTCGTCTGGTTCTGGCGACGGTCCTCTCCTACCTACCTACCTACCAACCTGTCTGCCTACCTACTTGTCTGCCTACCTACCTACCTACCTACCTGCCTGCCTGCCTGCCTGCGTATGTCAGTATCTAATTCAATTCGGGGGAGAGGTCGGCCCGATTAAAGGCTCTAATTGATTCAGATCGTTCTCTATGGCCGTTCGCTAGCTATACATTCGAACGGTGGTTATCTAAGGTGCCTCCTTAGGAGGCCTTAATTCGATTTGGTGATGGGCCAATATCAAATTTGATTAATCAATTGAATCGTTCGTGGTATTCGCTGGCTGGTTGTTCGAAAGATCGTTGTCTAGTTCTGGTGACGGTTGTCTGGCTCTAGGACGGTTATCTAGTTCTAGCGACAGTCCTCTGCTAGCTGCCGTTCCAGTGCCTCCTAAGTTAGGGAGGATGTAAGGAAGGGTAAAAAATAAGGTGGCTGCAAATTGATGAAATGGGTTGATTGATTGTCTAGGCCCCTGAGGGCTTTGAGCTACGAAGAGATTTTACTGTGCACGTGACCTGTGCCTTAGAGAGAATACAGATTATCTGACAGATGCAGAGCTTCGTGTAGAGCCTCCGTACGCAGAGCTTCGCGCAGAGCCTCGTGCAGAGCCTCTGTACGTAGAGCTTCGTGTAGAGCTTCGTGCAGAGCTTCGTGCAGAGCCTCGTGCAGAGCCTCGTGCAGAGCCTCGTGCAGAGCCTCGTGCAGAGCCTCTTGTAATTGGCATATAACTTAAATAATATATTACATTACCTCAATTGCATATTAAGGAATGTATAAGTTGGTTAACTGCGTATTATTTAACTTTTAAATATATCAAATTGGTTAACGGCGTATTATTTAACTTATAAATATGTTAAATTAGTCAATTATAGGTTAATTGCGTGTCGTTTAACTTTTAAATATATTAAGTTAGTTAACTGCGTGTCATTTAACTTTTAAATATATTAAGTTGGTTAATTGCGTGTTAAGTTAGTTAATTGCGTGTTGAGTTAGTTAAATTGCATGTCAATTATGCGAAACGCGCTTAGCAAAGTCGACTTGAAACCTAGCCTGCGAATATTTTCCCGATGTGGCGTTATAACTAGTGCTTTTAGTAGTATATTGTTTAACTTTGTTAATACTATAACCTAGTAGTAAATATATAATAAAGCTTTATAGGAAATACTATAATAAACCTATTATTGGGCTAGGTTATATAGGTAAATTGTTACGGACAGCTTAAGTACAATGTTACGACTACTTGGGGAAGAGTTGGAAGAAGCTAGTTGGTTAATATAGGCACAGTCCAGGATAGAGCCGGTAGAGCTATATAATAAGGAATGGTAACTAAGGTTATGTGGTGTGCTACGCATTAAACGCAAGGAATGGGAGGAACTTATATACCTTATATATAACACGTACCTTACGTACAAGAGAGGATTTCTTAGGCGTATAGTTGTGTATTTAAAGGACCTTAGTCCCTACTATAGATAGTTCTCTCCTTATAGTAAATCTTAGAATATAATTGGAGTTAATCTATTAGGTAACCACTCCACTAATTATTGTTATGTTATTAACTTCTTGTTTACCTATATACCTAGCCTAATAATAGGACCTACTGTAGTTCTTGCTACAAGGTTCTGTTATACATTTACTACCTAGTTATGGTATTAATAAAGTCAAATAATATGCCACCTAAAGCACCAGTCGTGATACTATTAACGGTAATAACTACCTTAGGATTAGGAGATACTAGTATAGCAGATACGGACTTATAAGTGGTCACGAGAGGTTAGTTATAGGAAATGGTTAATCGCTTGTTAGATAATAATAGGATAGTCAAGGAACGCATTAATGGAATTGGCGTAGTAAAGGTTAAGTTACTGTTAATTAAACGATTCTTAGGAGAAAGGTTAAAACTTAAAGGATTCCTTACGCAAATGCACTTTAAGGTTATGTAGAAAGGAGCAAAGTTGGTAACACCTATAGATTAAGTGGCGTATATAGGGTTGTTCTTAATAGGAAGAGCACTGGAATGGTTTAAACCTTACCTTACAGAGATATAAGTTAGCGGTATAATAACTACTAACTAAGATATATAATTTATATTTACCAGTTGGAACGGGTTCGCGGAAAGACTAATATAGATATTTAGAGACCTAGAAGCGTTAACTATAGCGAAACGGAAGCTTTAAAACTTAGTATAACATTCTTTAGTAATTAAGTATATAATATAGTTTTAGACACTTGTAATATAGGTTAAGTAAAACAACAAGGCGCTTATAGTATAGTATAAATAGGGACTTAAGGCTAAAGTCCAGGACGTAATTATCCTAATAGAAGATGCGGAAAGTCTATAAGACTTAATAGATTAGTTAATAAAGATTAACAATAGGATCTATTAAAGGGAATAAGCTAAGAAAGGGTAAGATAGAGTTCTATAGTTATATAAGGCGTAGAGCACGCATCGGCAGACATAGAGCCAAAAACTATGAAATAGCGCAGAGCCAATAGACCTAAGCGGTACTAAAGAATTTAAAAGATAGATAAAGAAACCATAGAAACCTAGAGGTTAAGGATTAAGTAATTATAGGACTAAGGAGTAAAGGCCAAACCAGGGATTTTAGTAGTAGAAGATATTTAGGCGGACTCCATAATAAGAAAGATAGTTTAAAAATAAAGCTTATATAAATTGCGGAAAATAAGGTTATTTTGCTAGAGACTATAGAGGTGGTCAGAGTAATTACGCGGTAAAGGGTACTAGGTTGTTAGAGTATAATAACACGGATATAGGGATGTTGCGCGGGACTAAGAAGTGTTTAATTAAACACTTTGCGTTTTATTACAACAACATATACCAAATTTATAAAGACGCTAAGTATGGCGCAAGCTATTGGCTATAAGAGCTAGAGTTAAGAGGGCTTAAAGGAACTAGAAAGTTAGATAAAGAATAAAATTAACTCTATAAGCTAGATTAAGATATTAAAGCAATATACGGATAAAGATTAGTAATAATAATAATGGAGTTAGAGTACTTATTAATTAGTAGTAATAAGGAAGAAAATAAGGCTAACTAGGAGCACTTATACCTTAATAAGGTAATAAAAGCAGAGACTGAAACCACTATAGAATGCGGATTAGTAACGGGTATTATAACACCATTAGATACAGCATCCATCGCTTTATAAGATAGAAGGAGTAATATCTAAAGACAATTAAGTAAGTAGACAACTGCTAGTACTAGCTTACCACTTATAAAAGGCAAAAGGCTATAGGTCTAAGATTTTTATAAAGAGATAAGGAAAGCTCCAGACTTATAGGACATAATAAATACAGCTTAAGAACCCACAACGAACGAAAACCGATAGGAAAGAGTAGTAATTTAGTTTAGTAATAAATAAATAAGTATAGGACGCAAGTTTAAGAACTACAAGTTTGGAGAACAAGTAAGAACGTTATTAGGAAGCTAAGATTTTGAGAAATAAATAAGGACTATAGTAATTCTAGGTAAATATAGCGTTTAGCCTAAAGATTAAAAAGTTAATACTAAGATTAAGAAGTAAGACGACTTTAAGGATCTAGCTACAAGATACAGAAAATAGGAAACTATGGATAAGTTTAGGCAAAGAATCATTGTATGGCAAGAGCAAAAGCTAGATAAGAGGTCAGCTATGCTAGGTTATATAAGGGATATAGCACCTATATAAAGAGTTACTAATAGGCCTAGTGCAGGGACGCCTAGAGCAAAGTGGTTAAATAAACTGGAATAAGAAGAGGATCTAGATATTCTAGTTAGATTTAAAGAAAGATATACTAAAGAATGTCACAACGCAGTAATAACAAGGTACTTTCTTATAGACAGACCATATACACTAAACTAGTTGTACGGAAAGTGGTATAGGCAATGATATAATAACGAATAGGAAGACTTTTATATATAGCTAGATGAAAAAGTTGTCCAAGACTAACCCATTATAGAAAAACGCATAAGTCACATTAAAGGAGCATTAATTATAATATTAAGGAACCTAGAAGAAGGATCTAGGGACTAAAGAAGAGAATAATAAATCTTAGTACCTGTAGCGGAAATACTAGTGGTTAAGTTAACTAGGTATAGGTTTAAACTTAAGGATAGAGATAAGCTAAGAGTTAACCTAAGTTACCTAGCATATTATACATTATTGTGGATAGCTTATATGGATAATGTGTGTAATATGTATAGGGCACTAAAAGATAAAAACCGGAAATACCTAGTAAGGATATATTAGACACCAGAGGAAAAATGGGTTAGAGACGCTAAGTATATATATAGATGGCACCTAGTAGAAGTATAGAGTTAAGGGGACCCAATACTTTAACCTAGAAGATTCCTTATGGAAGAATGCCTAGATAGATAATAGTAGTGGGACTGCCTAAAGAACACTTGTCTATGGCATATAGAGGAAAAGAAATAAACTAAATATTGGCTAAAAGTAGACTAAGTACAAACAGGATCTAGCAGCTAATAGTTAGGAAAAGGGGAGGCCTATAGGACTAGAGGAAACTAGTAGTAGAGCCTTAAACCCTTAAAGGAATCTAAGGACGACACCTAAACTTATAAGTTAAGTAGCAAGATTAACAGTTTAAAGCACTAGTAGACAGTAGAGTAACAAGAAACTATATATTACCAGTAATAGTGGAAAGAATGGGGTTACCGTATAGATAAAAGGAACACCTATATCCACTTATAACGATTTTAGGAGATTAGATAGCCTACAGAGAAGGTATTGTTAATCTTAAAATAGGACCTATTTAGTTAACTATTAAAGGGAGACCAGTTAGAATGTCTTTCAATATCTTACCGTTGGGAAAAGACAAGGCAATACTAGGAATGCCTTAGTTACAGAAATACAATCTAAGAATTAATTAGATTACAGGTTAGGTTAATATTAGAGATACTTAATGGCGTAAAATGCGGCAGTAAACCAAGTTGGTATAGTACCAAGTTGGAGTGATGTATGAAGAGACTAAGCGAGGCTTAAGTTATGTACTAAAGAGATACTATAAGTATGGTAAAAAGTTATGGTTACTAGAAAGTGAAAAGCTGTTAGAGTATACAGCATGGGACTATAAGATAGAGTTAAAACTAGGAATAAGTCTAAGGTTCTTTCTAATCTATAAGCTTACTAAAATAGAGTTAGTAGCGCTTAAGGAGTTTGTCTAAGAGAACTTAAGGAAGGGATATATTAGACTGTTATAGTTATTAGTAGGATATCCAGTACTGTTTATCCTAAGGAAAAACGGAAAACTTAGGATGTGTATAGACTATAGATAGTTAAACAGTATTACTAGAAAGGATAGGTATCCTTTACCCTTAATTAGCGAAATCTAAGATAGGATAGGCAATGTAAAGATCTTTACAAAGATAGATTTAAGATAAGTATACCATTAGATTAGGATTAAGGAAGGCGACGAATAGAAGGCAGCCTTTAGGTTAAAGAAAGGACTATATAAGCCATTAGTTATGCAGTTTAGGCTTATAAATGCACTAGTAATGTTTTAGAAGCGAATTAATATTGTGTTAGGAGAACACCTTAATAAGTTTATTATAGTATACCTTAACGATATTATTATCTACTTAGAAAGTAAGAAAGAATATAGAGAACACATCAAATAGGTTTTAAAGAGACTATAAGAAGAACAAATGCTAGTAGCTATTAAGAAATGCGAGTTCTTTACAAGAAAGACTAATTTTATAGGATTTATTATTAAACTAGGAAAAATTAGTATAGACCTAAAGAAAGTTAAAGCTATAGTAAGTTGGCAAGAACTAGAGAACGTTACACAGTTAAGGTCATTCCTAGGATTTTGTAACTACTATAGAAGGTTTATAGCATAGTGGTTGAAGAGCGTTAAGCCATTTATAAGGCTAACAAAGAAGGAGGAACTGTGGGTATAGGGAATAGAGTAAAAGAAGTTGTTTAAGGAACTTAAGGAGTTGTTTACCTAGGAATTAATCCTTAAGATCTACCAACTAAAGTTAGAGACGGTTGTTAAGATAGATATATTAGACTTCGCACTAGGAGTATATTTGCTATAAAAGTATTAGGACGCATGGCATCCAGTAGCGTATTATAGTTAGAAGATAATACTACCAGAACTAAACTATAACATTTATAATAAGGAGTTGTTAGGTATAGTTACAGTATTAAAGGAATAGAGAGCATTCTTGCAAGGCATAGAGAAACTATTTATGGTTAAGACGGACTATAAGAACCTTATAGGATTTCTAATAATAAAGGCACTTAACCAAAGATAGGTTAGGTAGGCGGAAATGCTTATAGAGTACTATTTCGAAATTTAGTATACTAAGGGTACAGACAATGCACGAGCGGATGCTCTAAGTAGGAAAGCTAAACTACAAAGTAACAAAAAGCTATTAGGGGCTTTACTGCGAAAGGATCAAGACGGATTAATTAGGTATAATTACCCAAAAATTGTAGTAACTAGAGAAGGTTAGGTCCACGAATTACTAGAGAGTAATTGGACACAGAAGATTTAAGAAGTATAGGTAGAGGATCCGGACACGGAATAGTATAAGAATAGAGAAGCAACCTATATTTTAAGGTCTATTGCAAAAGAGTTTATTAAGTCATTTCATAAGGGACTAACTCAAGGACATAATAGAGCTATAGGCTTAGTGTTAAGACTTTAAAAGGAGTACGTTATTTAAGGAATCTAGGGACTAGCGAGATAAGTTATAAAAGAATATCTAAATTGCTAAAGAAACAAACTAATAAGGTATAAGCTATATGGAGGGCTATAACCTATTAAGACACTAGAAAGACTATAGGAAGTTATATTATAGAACTTTATTATTAAGTTACTAAAGTTAAAAGATCCTATTATAGGACAAGATTATAATGCGATCTTAGTAATAGTAGATAAGTTTACAAAGTAGGGGTACTTTATAGCATGCACAGAAGAAATGTTAGTAGAAGATATCGCTAGAATCTATATTAAGGAAGTATTTATAAGACACAGAGCACTAAGCAAGATTATATTAGACAGAGATCTGAGATTTATAGTAGTATTCTAGGAGGTATTTTTGGCAGAATAAGGAGTTCGCGTAGTAACCTTAATAGCGTATTATCCGCAGACGGATGGATATATAGAAAGGTTAAACTAGACACTAGAATAGTATCTAAGGCACTATATTAATCACGTATAGAACAATTAGGTATCGTTACTACCAGTTATATAGTTTATATACAATGCAACACCATAAAAAGGAATGGGAACGTTACTATTTAAGGCGAATTACGGGTATAAGCCAAGATTATTATTATCGCTATATTAAGCAAAGAAAACGAGTAGCACAGCTAAATAAAGAATGGAGACTTTAATAAACCTTTATATAGACCTTAAGGAAACAGCGAAACTAGTACAAGAACGAATAAAAAGATACTACAATGCTAAGAGATCTAAGGGACTAGATCTTAAGGAGGGAGATAAAGTGTAGCTACTATATAAAAATTTTAAGAGTCGACAACTAAGCAAGAAGTTGGACTATATTAGACTAGGACCTTTTGAAATTATATAAAGGATTTTATTGGTTATATATAAGTTAAACCTACTAGCCAAAATAAGAATTTACCCTATATAGCATATTGCAATACTAGAGCCAGTATATAGGAATATTAAGCCACTAGTTTACAAGGCAGACATATATAGAGGGTAAGAAGAGGACAAATAGTAAGTTTTAAAGATTATTAGTCACGAGGATGTAGATAACGAAATATAGTACAAAGTAAAGTAGATAGGCTATAGTAAGACTACTTAGGAACCACTAAGCAACCTAGAGAACGCTATGGGAAAGGTATAGGAGTATTAGAAGAAAGTAGGTTAGGGAGCATTAAAAAAGGATCGCTAAAGGATAAGTTAACTAAAGGGGACCTAAGAGGAGCAACTACTATATTACTTAGAGTTGTTTTCTTCTCTAGGAACTCTACCCTCTTATTACCTAACTTAGTAAGACCCTGCTTAACCAGTTTCTACTCCTTAGAACAAACCTTCTTACGAACCTTTTTAAGACGGAGTAACCGAGCGGACGCTACTATCTAAGCGTCTAAGGCTTTCTGCTCCGCGTTCTAAGAACGCTCAAGCTTAGCAAGGGCCTACGCTAGGTTACTGTTAAGCTTTACAGCGGCAGATTAAACATAAGACCCTATAATAAGTTACTTAGGGAACTTAAAGACTGTTAAGAGTTATAGGACGCGCATACTTAGCATTAAAAGTAGAGCGAACGTTACAGGACAATTAAATATTTGCTTTAGTGCACTCTAAATAAGAAGAGGGTTATTAAAATAAGGGACTTGCTAGCGCAATATAAACTAACCCCTCTTTCGCACAACAAGAACATAGAGATGAATTATTTCACCTAGTAACAGTATAGCAGCAACAGTGTAAGCATAACATTGCGTGTGTAAAGAAAAAGAAGCTTTAGGTATAATAAGTAAAAATATTAACCAGATTAATTATTATTATTATTATTTATTACTTAACGTCCGATTCGGATCCCTATTGGGCCCACGCGGACTACTCCTTATTTATATATAGGAAGAAAACTCTATTTGAGAAAACCCCGTAATCCATCTCCCCGCCTTTTAGGACTCACCTACTTAACGCCTATAAGTCACCGGTAGTACTCTTCTACCTTACTTTTTGACCTCCTTGGGAACCACTGCTGCCGTAACAAGCCTACAGACGCGCTAGTATCGCAAACTTTACTCTACTACTGTAGAGTTATTAGGGGGCGCCTGTAACTCGCCCCTTTACCCTCTATTACCATTTCCTTTGCAACCCGGAACTGGTCTAGTACGTTTTGGCTAATAAGCCACTAGGTGACCGCTTTAAGGCCTTTTTATATTAAGAGTAGTGTAGTATAGTTCTCTATGCTAGCTACTAAGAGCATTGCTTCTTAGTTAGTGTATAGGGGGCATAATAGTATTATATATTTTAGTGTCTGTCTTAGCCAGCTATATTTGCATCTTAGGCTACCTACTAGAATACCTACCTAGTAACGTGGGTGACAGGGTTTTGACGGTTTGATGGGTTTTGACGGTTTCCAACATCAAAACTCTAAGCGAGGGACACGGACAAAGTTTGTATGGGAAAACCTTAAAACCGTCAAAACCCATCAAACGT
>Ga0307507_10001463_pt1 | contig 52862 bp, 38 predicted proteins | sample 7_EM_MG_FD_207223 | JGI IMG/M metagenome (GOLD analysis project Ga0307507, IMG submission 207223) | Populus trichocarpa ectomycorrhiza microbial communities from riparian zone in the Pacific Northwest, United States - 7_EM | ecosystem: Host-associated > Plants > Roots > Unclassified | place... | reverse complement strand
AGCTCAGCTGGAGCGATCAGAGCAAGAAATGAAGCTAGAGGAACCAAACGGGAGCGTCAATTCGATATCAGCCCGTTGAGATGACGCCTCCATCTCGCCTCCAACCGACGAACCAAACAGGCCCTAAGTCACACGACGTTTGGCCTCATGTATTGTACGTGCTTGCAGTTCCACTGGCTGCACGATCGCTGAGGCCACTCCAGTCTTTCCCCGCAGTTTCTCACCTAACGTGAGCAACGGGGTTATGACGGTCTATGGGGTTATGACGGTTTTGAACACCAAAATTCTGCCAAATGCTTGTTCGCAGGCAAAATACAGGCGGTAAGGCCCCACCGTCATAACCCCATAGACCGTCATAACCCCGTTGCTCACGTTACAGCTGCTGTTGGTGTTCACCGCCTTTGGGGTTCAAAGATCCTCGGTCCATGCACTTTATTGAGGCATGTACACCACCTTGGTTGAAAGTGCGTGTTGATCGTGCAGATCAAACTTACGCGGATTTATACCCAAAAATACGTTAAACAAGTCAAAATGGTTGTGCTTATTACTTTAAAGGTATAAAATTGCGCCGTTTGATCGCCAAGATCAACACGCGCTTTCAACCGGATGCGCCAAAGTGTGCAATACTGCTGACGCCATTCGCGTCTTCTTAGCCTATATAGCGTCATCTCATCCCTTGGGAAAAGCGTATGCTGATCACGCACTACTTCTCGCTATATAATCTCCAACTTAATTTCCACGTTGAGAAAAGTCCATTGGCTTCGTCGCCATTCGAAGAGAAAGGGTCTTGCCAATGAACACGATCTGCAAATACTCACCGCCGGATGTGACAGGGCGCTGTAACTTATCAGGTGTTCGAAAATGCAAAACTTGCAAAGATGGGAGCACGATGATATTTCACCAGTCTGGGTACAGCTGTGTGTCATATGGTTTAAGAAATGGTCTAGCTTTTCACACTATTGAACGCAACAATGGTGCTTATTACTATCAGCTCACAAAAGCGTCGTTGTGTCCAGCTCGATCTCCACCGAGAAACTTGCGCGATTACATCCCACTCACTTTGTTAATGTCAACTGTTAAATTTCATCGCTAACGTTTGTCCAATCCGAACGATGCTTCATACGGGACGCATATGAATTAATGGTGCTCTTGGAACAGCGCGAAATGTTTATTTGGTATGCCTCGAAACATTCTCTGCACTCCAATCTCGACCAGTGGTTTGAAAAACACATGGCAACTCTTTGTGATTGAAGCATGAGTCCGTTTCTCAATTCCGACGCAGATCTCCAAGTCGGTAATAATTTCACGATTAGACACGGTAACAGGGATGTTTTCAGAGTGATCGTATCCGTGGTTCGGAGAACCCCAACGTGGAAGGAGGCAGAGAATGCATGATTGTGGTACATCAAATGCATCCTTCGCGCAAGCAGGGATTGTATCGAAGCATTAGATTTCAGATGTTGGAGAGGATACAAAGGCCCAACTGTAGATGGCTTGATATTCTTAGTGCAAATTTTCATGCCTGAAAGCTCATTCAATATTGATTCCTCTATGGTGAAGATTCCTACGTGAACCTCCCGGATATTTGAAACTATGAAAACAGTGTGAAGGAGACGTTGGAAGCTTTCCATTTTATTAGCAGCGGAGATAATCTGCGAGCCACCATCTGCTGATCTCCTCTCTAGTAGCAAGGATGGATTGGGGCCACATTTTTACGATGGTTATCAAGGCGAACATAAGTTCGTAGTTGACAAGAATATCGCCTCAAAAGGCAGCCCTACTTTGACGCCTGGAATGATGAGAAATGGTATTGGTGGCGAAAGCACGCCCAGTGGCTATCACAAGGGCGGGAAACCAAGTTTTTAGTGAAGGGACTGGGGTGAGGTCCAAATAAGCAACACATTAACTCCTCCAAATCCATCTGCTTTTCTAAACATCTCTATGTGCTCCTTTGTTTTCTGCTGAGCTTTCTCGCAACGCAGTTTCGACGTTCGCACCGCCACAGCTGTAACGTCAACGTACATTCCCGCTGTCGGCTGGTGCTCGCCGATCATACCTCGAGACGGGAGAGCGCGAAGCAAGCCTTGCCGTCATGAGCCGCGAGCCTTCTCCCCAAGACGTCCACTTCACAGAAGTTGGCCATGCTCAAGTTTTGCTCGATAAACGCGTCGATATCAACAACCAGCCGATGATGGAGGCGCCAGGTTTGCCGACAAACGACTCGTCGGGGACAGGCTCGTCTGGCGAGTCCGATCACGAGAGCCCTCTCGACTATGGCCAGCGACATGGCTCCCTCGACAGTAATGAAGGCGAATATCAGTTTGCACCCCCGGTGTCCACAACGCCCATTGACGATGTACCACCTATGAGCAATAGTGCAAACCACGGCTGGGTCTCAACCGGACAACCCCGACCGAGAGGAACGGGCTGTGTGGGCGGGCCAAATGGCACGTTTGAGAATCCTCCGCTACTACAGACAACCGGCATAAGCACCGGTCGAACGCAGAGACCTAGTGCGATCAGGACGCCCTCAAATGCGTACGCGCCTGCTCGGCGGCCAAACCAATTCTCCCTGAATACTTCCAGTCGACACCGCAATTCCTCCACGAACCGAAGCCGCCGAAATCCCAACGCAGAATATCGCGCGCAGGAGAAGGCATACGTTCAGCGAATACGCCAGGAGGATGATCAGGATGATTTCTTCGATCTTCGTACACCTAGTTTGGGATACAGCACAGATTCTGAGACAGATGACGAGTCGCCGTCAACCGCCGAGTACGTTGATAATGACCCATATGACCAGGAGACGCTATTATACTACGGGAATGATGATATGCAGCCCTCAGTGGAGGAGCTAAAGATCCCTGCGAATAGAGAGAGGCTGGAATGGCACTCGATGCTTGCGAGCGTTCTGACTGGAGATGTTGTGAAACAAGAAAAGAAGCGATTGATTGGTAGCAACGAGCAGCAGGGCGATAACTCCTTAAAAGCAGAGATATGGATGGGTGTTAGAGCAAAAGTCTGTGGGCGAATGCTACCAGCACAACGACGAATAATCGAAGATGGCCGATCACGCATGAAGGCAGTTATTGAGGGGATAATAGCCTTCGAAATCAAAGGAGAGGCCGAGGTTGGTAAGACTGCTGCGCAGCAAGTAGAAGAGGTGGTGAAGAAGACTGAGAAATGCGAAAGTCTCTACCCAACAAGACAGGCTATGGAAGCTGCTCAGCCACAGACCGCATCCCAGGCATATAAAGAGAGCTGTGATGCGGTCATATCATGGCACAACACCACTCAGCTCATTAACACTGAATTGGGAATCTTGAAAGCTTGGGTTGGAAATGATGAGCTTGATTTCTCGAAGCCACGATCTAGATCAGGGAACGACCATCGCCTTACTGACGACTCGTCCTTTATTGACAGAATCCTCAAAGAAGACGGTCTGAAATCTCTACAAGGCAAAGACAACCTTCTCGTCGAACTCGGTAGAGTCATCAACAAAGCTAAAGCAACTTTGATTGCAAACGCGGAAGGGTTTGCAGAACGACATCTTCCACCGTACATCGAAGAACTTCTTACTCTTATTAATTTCCCCTCCCGATTAGTGCAGGAGATCATTCGAATGCGTCTTTCGTACGCTAAGAAAATTAAGGATCCAGCGCAGCAGGGCATTATGATGGCAGAACAAATGATCTCTCAATTTCAGATTCTCCTCAACCTCGCCACCCGGATAAAAGAAGCATATACCATTGTTTCGCAACCAGAACCCGGTTGGGAGCCACCGCCCTGTATTGAAGAAAATTTTGACATGGTTGTCCTGGATGCTCTCAAATTTTACTTCAAGATGCTGAACTGGAAGCTCTCTGCCAATAAAAATACATTCAAGGAGGCTGAAATCCTTGAACAGGAGTGGGAATTTTCGAACAAGCTAGGAAGACGGCTAGAAGGAGGAGATGTGGAGGTTGCAGAACAGTTCAGGTGAGCTTGCTTGATAGAAGTTTGGAGACAATGACTAATTGGCATTATAGTTCCCTCACCTCCAAGTCGCTCTCACGTCTAACAAGCCACTTCGAGAAGGAGCTGCAAAGACGGCCAGAAGAGGTCGCTGGAGCTGAAATGGATAAGCGATACAAGCAGATTCTGGACTCCGTGCGAGTCCGCCAACGAAAGCTCTTTCGCTTTTCAAGAATTTTGACACAACGATTCGAAAATTCGACCGAGTATAACATCAATATCGACCCAGAACAACTCCACGACCTTTATGATGCTCTTATCCTGTCTGGTCATTTCCTCATTGAGACGCAAACCAGCGACAATTTTGGCATGTACATTCTTGCTTCGCCAGCATTGGAAGACAGACCAAACGACATTCACTCCCTTCTCACAACCTGCTATCATGCTGAGGATAACCCAGAAGACCCAGCAAACCCGTATGTACTGATCTTAAAGCCTGAGAATCCGATGTATTGGCCGGGAAGGAAATTCGTCTCCGGTCTACGCCAACCTCATCTGGACTTAAAGACAAGCCGTCTCCGACTTGTAGCTGACGGATCGCAACAACGACTTGCAAACGCCAATGCAGCCTTTATGCAGGCTATTGGTATAGACCTGACAAAACTAATCGAGCAGCGGGCAAATCTTCCTCGTGTCAACCAAGAGCTGCAGAAGATCAAAAAGACAGCTTACAAGCTATCGAATACTATCATGGATAGCGTTGAGATTATCCGAAAGCAAACTGTTGGTCTGGAATGTCAGGAACTTATTCAGACTTGCTTTGCTTTTGCCACCGAATTCGGGCAACGTTCGGTCTACTACATGGACCATAATCGACGGGCTTTGAACAACCTTAAGCTGACGAGGCTGGCACTAGACTGGGTTAGCTTCATATGCGACGATTGCGTAGCGTCGGATCGTAAGACTTTCCGATGGGCAGTCGTTGCATTGGAGTTCGCTATGATCATGACTCGTGGTCAGAATATCCTGTCAATCAGCGAGCAAGAATACGCCAAACTACGAGCCAAAGTCGCCGGCTGCATGTCTTTACTCATTTCCCATTTCGATATCATGGGTGCAAGATCCACAATAGCAGCTCAAGCAGAAAAGCAGCGCATGGACGCTATGATTGGGAAGCTCAGGCTCGACGTTAGCCGATTGCAAGATGATGAAGAGTCTGTCCGTCTAGTGCAAGAGAATTGGCTTGAGCAGCTAGCGGAGATCGATGAGTTCAGGAAGCAAAAGGAAGCTGAGAGGCAGGCACTGGGAAGAGTTTTGGAAGATTCCAATGAAGCCGATCGAGCCTTGACTTACCTTTCCTCTTCCGCCACGAATGTAACCTTGCGATGGCAGCAAGGCCAATTCGTTGGAGGAGGCACTTTTGGTTCTGTCTACGCTGCGATGAACTTGGATTCAGGACATCTAATGGCTGTCAAGGAAATCCGTCTTCAGGATCCCCAACTTATTCCAACGATCGTTGCACAGATTAGAGATGAGATGGGCGTCTTGCAAGTCTTGGACCATCCAAATATTGTGTCTTACTATGGCATCGAACCCCACAGAGATAAAGTGTATATCTTTATGGAATATTGTTCCGGTGGATCTCTGGCAGGCCTCTTAGAACACGGTAGGATCGAGGATGAGACAGTGATCATGGTGTATGCTCTGCAAATGTTGGAAGGTCTAGCATATCTTCACGAGAGTAGTGTCGTCCACCGAGACATCAAACCCGAGAGTAAGCAAAATCTTTAAGATGTTCCACGCTTATACTAACTATATTGTTACAGATATACTGCTAGATCATAATGGAGTCATAAAATTTGTGGACTTCGGAGCTGCCAAGGTCATCGCCAGACAAGGAAAGACTTTAGCCGCAGAACACGCCGCAACTCGTCAAGGCCGTCAAAAATCCATGACAGGGACTCCAATGTACATGTCACCTGAAGTTATCCGAGGACAGAACCAAGGTCGTCATGGTGCAGTCGACATCTGGTCCCTGGGATGTGTTATCCTCGAGATGGCTACCGGAAGACGACCTTGGGCAAGCTTAGACAATGAATGGGCTATCATGTACAACATTGCTCAAGGCAATCCTCCACAGCTACCTACAAAGGACCAACTAAGCGAGTCGGGAATCGACTTTTTAAATAAGTGTTTTGAAAGAAACCCTTCGAAGAGGGCATCGGCAGTTGAATTGCTGCAGCACGAGTGGATCATGGCTCTTCGAGCTCAATTATCACTAGAGCCGCAAACGCCACAGACACCCAGCGACACATCGAGTAGTTCAGGTAGCATCCACAGTTCTCGACAGAATTCTGGCATCTACATGTAATTGTCTTTACCGTTCGCGTGGGCTAAACATGACAAGCTAGTCAAACTGTTCAGTTTCTTTAATTTTTCTCCAGACCATGCCATTCTTCTTCACATTTATACACCAAGAACAATCGTTTTTGGGAATGGAACATTTGATCAGGCGTTCGCATTAGCGATGGAGTAGGGCATTTTGGCATGATGAAAGGATTATGATATCTAACTCTTGTAGTATTCTTCTATGTACAAAGCAACAATTGCTCCCGGCATACCAGAGGGTGCTTCTTTGGGTTTGGCATGTGGCGAAGTCATATAGCCGACTATTTATTATTTTGCCTTTCGAATACGTCTCCAATCTCATTTTTGCCTAAGAGGTTTAAGCATGTTCCGAGACGTGACCTGTCCGCCTGTTACCACAAAAAAGTACTTTAGAGACTTGTGAGGGCCCCCAAAAGGGCCCACTAGACCTAATGCACAAACCTGAACTAACTTCTATAAACCTAGTTAGTTTGTGGCATCTCGGTGCCGCTGCTAATGCTCAAAAGGCCTTCAGAATTAGATGCTCGTCTCAATGGCCACCAAAATTATTCCAATATATAATTTGAAAAGCCTCTATCCATACACACCTTCAGAATCAGCGCTGCATACAAGAGCTCCCGAGCACGTGTGGCGATTTCCCCGCATTCGCAGTGGCGTGTAGTACCTTGAAGCCTGGAACAGAAAATTTCTTGTGCATTTTCTATCCCTTGGACTGGTGGTTGAGCTCACACAGTGTGGCCCGTGCGCGATCCAATCAGGACCAGGCGGTCTAGTATTCTGCCAGTCTCTCACAGTTTGTACACACCGACGGAAGGGATATAAAATTTTATATAAACAAAATTATATTTACAAAATTATATTTAAATAAAAATGCGTGTAAATAAGAACATACATAGGGGGTATAGTAGGGGGGTATAGTAGGGGTAGTTATGGACGTAGAGAGCCATGGAACACTAAAACTTTTAACACGTAATAACTTTTTTACCGACTGTCGGATTTTTAAGCTCTATACTTTACGTCTTATAGATATATAGAGAGCATATGTGGTCGAAAAGTTACTAAAGCACGAATATTGGCAGTGGCATTTGATGTTCAGGAAAAATTGGCGGTTTGGTACGTATGGCTCACCATACTGCAGTGACCAAGACGCCTTAATTTATGTCGGCTTCGTCTGTAGTGACCAAGGCGCCTCTATAATAATTTTACTATACTTTTAGCAGTTTTCTAATAAGAGATATAGTAGGTAAATACCCTTGCTAGGGCCTTAGCGTATATTTATATAATCTCTATATATTCTTATAGGTACGTATAGGATTTAATTATTTAAGGCTATTATAGGTATATCTTTATTTATTAAGTATATATTTAAAGTATAGTAGGTAGGTATAGATCTATATTTAACGTTAATATATCTATATAGCAACAGCAGTACGCCCTCCTCCTACCCCTCTTAAACCCTTCTTTCCTCCCCTCCCTCCCCTCCCTCCCTTCCCGCGACCAGCGCGGCTTGGTCGTGGTTTAGGGGCGCGCCTGGGCAATGAGCATTTCTTATTTGCCAGGCGGCACTCGCTACACCAATGCCCTAGAGTCTTCTGACTATAAAAAGCCGTATGGTACATCCTACAAATAAGCCCATTGGCAGCGCAGCGGTCACAGGCCACTGGCTGTATCTCACCGTATAAACCCTCTATTAAACGAGCATGAGCTATCGCCTCACGGCGATGAGCCGATAGAGCACCCCACCGAGCTGGACCCACGTGGCCAAATTGTCCAGCTAGAGCATTTGTAGCACTAGCATTTTGTAAGTCGGCATAATGCTGAGCGGGGGAGGGAAGGCCGAGAGCAGTAGCAGCAGGAGTGGGGGCCGGGGCGACGAAGAGGGCGGTGGTGGTAGTGGTAATCCTATACAATAGTATTAGCTACGGCCATTAAACACTGCATTGGTATACTGTATAACATACCCAGGCCCACCAGCGGGCGCGTCACCATCCTCCTCCTCCAGCAGCTCCCCATCTGACGAAGGAACGTCCCAAATATCTCCAGGAGAAGCGACAGGCGGGCGACGCGAGGGGCGAGAGAGGTGGCCCAGCGGCGCCGGCGCAGAGGGCGCGGGTGGTGGTGGTGGTGATGGTTGTGGAAGAGGCGGAAGATATGGTGGAGAGGGAGCCTCAAGAACCCCGACGATTATATCATTAAAATCCGACATTCTGTAGAGCCCGAAGAGGTTACAGGTGTTTTGGATCTGGCTTCTTTAGAGTTAAGGAGACGACGTATATATAGCATGAATAATGGCCATTGTAGAAGTATTAGTATCTATTATAATAATAAAAGAGCAAATAGCCAATTAGAACTCTGGATTCCGGAAGGCTTTACTAACTACCTCACCTAGAGGCTCACCAACTCCCTCTATCAGATCTAATATCATTACGGCGGTAGGTATGAAGGGCGTTAAAGAAGTTATATTTAAGTTACTATAGAGAGACTGTACTGCGGTAGTAGACGCGCAGGAGATTCATTACTAGAACACCGGAAATCAGTATATAAACTCTGCCTACTAAACAAACTTAGGCTTCATCTATATACTAGATATAGAGATTTAAATAAATGTAGATGGTTGAAATCTCAAGATTTTTAGTGTGAAAATGCAGAGATGCGGGCCTTCGTGTTTAAGCGAATTTTAGGCGTTGGCGGTTTGGTGCGTATGGCCCACCATACTGAAACGACTGTATATCAAAAGTCCTGAAACCCGTATCCATTTCGTTAAAACCCCCCCCCCCCCCCCAAAAAAAAAGAGATTTTTTTTTGGATACGTTGGTCTAAAAGTTCCAATTGGAATTGATTCTTGCCTGAGTTTTCCGCGGGTATTCTCTACACCAAAACCTCCGCCTCACCCACTTTTGCCTGCCCATCGCAGCATCCCCAAGACCCTGCCATCCCATCCCATCCCATCCCATCCACCTAATCTCCTCACGCACGCCAAACCTCGCTCCCTCTCCGCCCCTTCCCCAATGCCTCCGCAATCTCCTCAAACACCCTTATCCCCTTCCTGCCAAGCGCCGTCCCCACGCCCACCGCCGCGGCGCCGACAGCGCGCATGCGGCGAAAGCCCTCCGCGTCCTCGACGCCGCCGACGCCGATTATCTGGATCGCCTCGAGTTCCGTGTGCCGGAACAGCTCGCCCTTGATCGTGTAGACGTTGCCCAGTGCGAGCGGGTGCAAGGGGGCGCCGGCCATGCCGCCAATGCCGGTGCCTGTGGCCGAGTTGAGCGTGCTGTGTAGGACCTCGCGCGGGAGCACGGGGCTGGAGGTGGAGGAGGTGGTAGTAGTCAGGGTGGGCGAGGAGGGCGCTTCGAGGCGCGAGGAGAGGAGCAGCACGGAGCCGAGGGTGTTGGTCGCGGTGATGAAGGAGACGGGGGTGGAGACAGTCGATGGCGGCGCGGCGGCGGAGGCGAGCAGCGCGTTAATAAGGTTGTGGTATTGGTCGGCGTGGGTGTAGGGCGGTGTTTTGATGCCGATGGAGACTTGGGCGGCGGCAAGTTCCTGCTGCTGGGATGGCGGTTGAGAGAGGAGCTGGGTTGCGATTTCGGCTTTCAGTGCTATGAGGTACTCAGCGAGTCGGTCTGTGTGGTAGGCTAGCGGGGGTGTATTCGGGATGTTGGGGCAGGAGAGGTTGATTTCCATGGCGAGAGGCATGAGCACATTTTGCTGGTGTGCAGTGATGAGGCGGTAGCATTGCAGAACCTCGTCGATGCTGCCTGTGACGGAGATTATGAAAGGTTTAATAGTGGGTGAGGAGGATAAGTTGGGGGAGGATGGGGAGGTGGATGGGGCGAAACTGCGTGCTTCTCGCGTTCTATCGGAGATGGTTTTTATAAATTTCAAATATTCCCCCAGCGGTATAGGACTATATCCGAGTGTATTCAGGCTTCCAGTCTGGTCCGCGCTAGCATTTGCGTTGTCGGGGGAAGCGTTGTGGGTGGTGGGATTGAAGAATGTGTATTGATGGATGTTGGGATCGTGTGGGAAGCCATTGAGGAGTGATGTACGTGTTGTTACTGCTCCAGTGAACGGGCAGTTGTAAAGCTCCTGGAGCTCTTCAAGGGTGGTGCACCAGGGATTTGCAGAATTGAGGAGTGGTGGGTTGATCATGAGAGACTTCATGACTGGGTAATTAGTGTAACGAAAAGCGGGGCAATACTTAGTACTCTTTTCGTAGAAGTCGAGAAGCGCGTGCGGGTTTATTTAGCTGCAGCTCGGAGGATTAAGATAATATCATATCATCATGACGGGCTCCGATCACAGCCGGTTCGGTGTGCTGGGGTGCTAGGCATATCAATGAATTGGACAGCGTGAGGAGGTGCATGGGGAGTGCAGGCTTTCGTCTAAATGAGCAAAGAAAGCTGTTCTTGCAATGCGGCACGACATTGATAACTTGAAATGATCTATTGCTTCAACTCGATGGATCGGTCTTCTTTCATAGAGACGGGCTGACTCGCTGTTGAACAACCCAAAACGCTGCTTATATAATCGAGTGACCTCCGCTAGGAAAGGCGGTCTGACTGAAGCTCATATGCATGAATTTCATAGCTTTCTGTGATATTTTATCCAATTTTTCATTATGTCCGAAGACGCAAAGAAGGTCTTATCCTACCTTTTCTCTACAATCCAGTCGAAAGATTCTCGCCACCATGCGAGGTATGGCAATTATCTCCGCAGGAACCCCGAACAGATTGAAAATGTCATCTTCAATTGTCTACGGCCTGGAACGATGAGCTTCTTAAAAACTGGAAATCTTTCCTCGATAGACTCGTTAGTGGTGAAGTAACCTCATGACTGATACTGAGGCGCTGACGGGGAGCAGGATTAAATCCATCGGAGGTGATACAAATTACCAGGGTCGAGGGGTGTATCTACACGCCATCGTCGGCCTTGACACACAGTACGAAAAACCGCTATCATCTGGCCCGTATTTTTGAAAATCCTCAGTCCCCTTGTGAACTAACCTAGGCCAAAATATAGTGTAAGAGTTTATGTCGGTCAAGCCTCGAACATCTCTTCCCGGATTAGAAAGGAACACTTAAATTTCAGGTACCGCCGCGACAACAAGTCCCTCCATTACTATGCTTTGCAACGAAGCTCCTACGACTCCTTTTGTGTTCTTGCCAAATTACCCAGCAGTTCTACCAAGCCAGGCATGGACCGACCTGACCTGCTGCTGAATATCTTGGAGATGTGGTGCTGTCTCTTATTTCGGTCTTTACCCTCCCCAAGTCTAAGAGAATATCTTCCGCCAACGTACAAGCTTCCTCCATTGGGACCGCCAGAAAGCCTTAATATTACTCTTCCTCTTGATCAAGGTACACCGCTTTATGGCCAAGGCATGAAACTAGATCTTAGCTACTCTAAAGATCCGCTTATCCTAGAGTATCTCGGCGACGCTGAAGAGCAGAAGCCAATTGAAGTTGTAACGGTTGTCGAGACCTCTGATAGAAAACTAGGCCCGTATTTGGTCGTTGGCCTTACAATCGTGGCTGCGGTCATGATTTTCAGTTCTTGGCGGAGGAGGCCGTAACCTCCGGGGAATATTTTCTTCTAAAGATTATGAATTTCTCTTCTATTCGTTCTCCTTCTCGTGGGTCTAACGTCCGTGCGAAATTAGAGAGTCTCACATCATCTTTAACTATTTGTCTCCTTGAGAGGCTTTTCATTTAGTAACATGTACTTTATACAAGCTCCTACGGGCCTTCAAAGAGGCTAATCGAACCAAATACATAGCTGTGACCTGGCTGTATATAGCCCTAATAGCGTCGTTCCGAGTGACGGGTTATTTAAGCTACTGCCATTGCATGTCCATGTTCTAAACGCCTTCAAGGGCATATTTAGAGCCCCATTAATATTGAAAAGAGTAAATGAGTCCCATATTTTCCTCGTATTCTCCCTTCTCTTTACTGTATGTTGATTCTACTCTTACATTTCGAATTAGAGAAATTACCGCTTTCAAACTCCAACGTTAATCACCTTATCGTTGTTGCGAAGCCGGTAACGTCGACTTGATGGCGGCCAATGATCCATGAGTTGTGCAATAATGATTTCATTATAATGTTCATAATGATCCGCGAGACTACTCAAAGTATGTCTGCAGATTGATGGGATCGCTGCATCCCTTGGTATCCATCTTCCTGATACTCTTTTGAGTTTGATGCAATTTCGGCACTCCCGCTGCTTCTCAACGTATAAAGGACGTTGGTGACCCAAAGTCCATACGGGCGCTTCGTCGACAGCAGTATATGACTCGTTACTGGCTTCAGCATTTCCTTGACAGCGGAGGCAGACAATTTCCACAGGGCGCTGTTATTGAGGTGTTAATAACGTTGAGGTTATAGCACTGTTTGGACTCTTTCCCTAGGGTAGATTACCGGTGCTGAGCTTTGCATGGAGAAATAATGTCCGGTAAACCACGGGATATCTAGGTTAATTAGTCTAAAGCCATACCTACCACAGTAATGCTTGCAGATTTGTCTCGTATAGATAACGAAATGGCCTGGCTTATGGACGGAATAAAGCGGTTTTTGTAATAGTCGCCCTTCTTCGTCGCATTAAGGACATTTAACGCGAACAGGCTAACCGTCAAATCAAGAATAACACAGCGCCATCTCTTGCCTGTCCAAAAGTTTATCTCGCTCAAGAATTGTTTTCTATATCTCCATAATTCGCCTTAGAACAAGCTGTAATGACAAACTATCACAAATCGACGCTTAACCTGGTATTTGCTTTTCGCACTCGTGGAGAACGGAGAGAATATCCCCCATGTTAGTAACAGTAGTCTTGGAGAACAGGATCTGCTTTTAGCCTCTCCACCAATCTAAGACTAGAGTTGGAAATGAAGCTGGACTAACCCATTTCACACTATTCCGGTTTATTACATTAATGGCAGCCGGAAGAAGATCATAAAGCTTCGTGTACTTTCTCTTTAAAGGCCTGCTCCCAAGTGGAATCATCGCCCTCAATGCCGCTGGGAATCGTTTCAGCAGTATTGTTTTGAACCAGTTCTGACAGGTCAATACTAAGGCCTCTGTTTTTATATTTCATCATGACTGCTTGCAAATTCCGTTTTTGAATTGAAGGCCATTTTCTCTGAAACAATCGATCTGTGTAGTAGTTCGGAACGTGGTGAACGCCAGCGATAGCTGCAGCTACAACGAGGACTTTATCTTGATGAATGAGGACTGGATCTTTTCTACGCGCCCAAAATAAATGCTGGGGATGATTAGCATGTTCTGCCTAAGATGCCCAACCAACACAAAACTTCTTCAAAGCAAAAAAATTAATAATGTGGCTCTTGCACACCTCCAAGCTCGTACTGCATCAGTTCACAGATGCTAACATACCTTACTATGCAATTCTTTCGCATACCTGGGGCGCAGAGGAGATAACCTTCGACGATCTTAAAAAGCAGCGCCGGACGGGGAAGCCGCCGAAGGGGGGCAGATATGAGAAAATCATGGGATGTTGCGTCAAGCCACGTTCTGATAGCTTCGAGTATGTCTGGATTGACACCTGCTGCATCAACAAAGAATAGCAGCACCGAGCTATCTGAAGCCATTAATAGCATGTTCCGGTGGTACCAGGACGCGGCGACGTGCTACGCTGTATTCGCAAGTAGCCGACAGTTCACGCACGCCTGGACGCTTCAGGCACTAATTGCTCCTTCAACGGTTGAGTTCCCTGCATCAAATTCGGCTGAGATAGGGACGAGGACGAGTTTGCGGATGAAATAGTGAAAATCATCGGCATCAGCCCCCATATCCTGTGCAAAACTGGCCGGGTAGACGAGGCCAGTATTGCACAGAGAATGTCCTGGGCAGCTCGAAGAGAAACAGCCTGGTCAGAGGACAAAGCATATTGCTTAATGGGGCTGTTCAGAGTAAAAATGCCAATGCTCTATGGAGGAGAAAAGGCCTTTGAGCGGCTGCAGCTGGAGATAATTAAAAAGTCAAATGACCATTCCATATTTGCGTGGAGTTTGACACTGAAGGGGATGTTTTCGGCCTCCTATCTCCCAAACACACGCGGACTACTTTCGTGCTCCCCTGCCAAATTTGGACATTGTGAGAAAATACTTGCAAGCACTGAAATGGTAACTGAGCCATACTCTATGACCAACTTAGGCTTATTTATCAAACTTCCTATTGTTGATAATATTCCTTCATACAAAGAAGCTAGCCCTTATACTCAGCTGTTACTTACGACCTGCCACTAAAAAACGTCACTTCATCGCAATTCGTCTAGAGAAACTGGATGGCTGCAGAGTTTATATTTGAATTTGTTGCCACCACGTTTTCATAGTTCCCTTCACTGATAACCCGTCCCGCGATGTCATCGAGATGTACATTCCTCAGCTTTTTTCGAACCTTAGGAGCCGTGTATACACCCATAAACTCACTATCGAAGACTTTCAGTGGCGCAACGCCGGGTTTAAATCATGGAAACAAACCTTAGCAACGAACTAGGCAGCAAATGGCCTGAAGTCAGTGCTGATTTGCGGACAACACTCGTGTCGAACAAATGGGAGCGAGGGAAGGTCCAGGATCGTAGCTTTACGTGCATTCTATTCCAAGATTCGCGTGGCAAGAGCTTCTTGATGGTTTTGAAAATAGTGGATGATAATGTTAGGTGCGTGGTTCGGACGGATTTAAACAACAAGGAATTGAGGAAACGGCCAGCTGATAAATTTCGTGATGGAATGGAGGGGGATTCGCTTGATGTTGTCAATAAGCCTTTGTAAAGAGGAAATTCCGTATCCATAACTATAAAAAGAGGCCTTTTAAGGGAATGATAGGTTACAAAGTTGTGATCAATATTATCGAAGAAGAGATCTAGAGGAAGGGGAAGAAGTTGTATAATATGCAAATGCCTAAAATCACTTTTTCAAGTGGATTGTGGACTACAGCTCTGGAAATTCTCCTTCGAAAACGATAGGGCGCCCAATTTCCGAGTTCCTCACTTCTACCTGCATTACGATGTCTCAAATCACCTTAGCCAGCTAGTTATAACTAATTCGCTAGCATTACACCGCCCCTTAAATCTATGTTCAATCTATATTCAATCTCTTCCTGATGTCCGAATTGGCCTCGACAATGATATTCGGCACCATGAGCTGATAATGTTCTACCCGGACCTAAATCCCTGCTCAAAATTCTAGACGTGGCGCAACCAACAGCAGGTTCGCATGGACCACGGCATAGTATATACACCATAATGTCTTAGGCGACGACGGAGAACTTCGAAGGGTGATGGCTGGAATGCGAGACTATGGTTGACGTACTGGAGTCACTCCCAGCTCCTGCCAGCCACAACGCTGCATCCAAGTAACAACTCAGCTGTTACAAGCAGCACTGTCAGGTGGTTGTGGAATGTGAAGAGTATCACTCAAGACACCCCACTGAAATCCTCTGTGGACAGACTCTTGATCCTCCAATGAGGATTAGCCTAGGATGTTCTCCCATTCTAAACCAACTACACGAACAGGCCACTCGATCCAGCTCTTCCGCTCCTCCCCTAGCACAAGAGCCGCAGTAGTAACCAAACTCACGCCCCAACCTTCCATCCACCAGACGCCGCGGATCCTCCCAGGCAGAATCGCGTAGTGCGCCAAAATGGCAAGAGCCTCCGGGCGCTGGTTCTCGATCAGCGCGATAAACTCCTCAGGCACACTGGTGGGCCAAGTGAAGATCGCGCCGCGGTCGATCAGCTTGCCATTATCACACTGATCGTAGACGTTCCTGTAGTTCGGATCGAGGCTGCTCGGGTTCCTTGTCAGCTGCGAGACGAGCGCGAACGTGTACCGCAGCTGTATGAGCGCCGACGCCAGCACCTGGAACGCGTGCTCGTAGTCCTTCCCCGGCTGCATCCACAGCCGCTCCAGCGCTGCGAGCCGGCAGTCTTCGAGCACCGCCTCGGCGTCTACGGGCATTGGCGTCTTCGGCCACCACTCGCGCGTGCAGAGTGGCGATAGCGGGCTTCGACTGATCCAATCCCAGCCTGGGAATAGGATTACCAGCGACCCGCGTAGGGTGCGGAACGTGCCAATTGCTATCCGTGTCATTTCGGCGGCTTGAGTCTTCCGGCCTGCACACTCTGTGTTCCTCTTGGGTGCTAACACGGCTTGGCATTCTTCGTGGCTTGTGTTGAAAATGAAGACGCATACAAGAGTCGAAAATGCGAAAAGAGCCTCGCAGTTCTCAGCCGTAACGTTTGTTATGACATGTCGGAAAAGCGAAAGTGCAATGTTGAACTGGCTGGCTGCTGTAGCGATGAGAGTTTCTTTGTCCTCCGCATCTCCACGCAGTCGAGCCTGGTGAAGTAGGGTGATGGCTAGGATGCCGTGGACGAGGAATCTGTGCGAGGCCGCCAATTGAGGAATAGCCCCTTGCCATACTATCTGGGCTGGTTGATCGGTTGCAAGAGTGATGCTCGTAGTGGTGGTATAGTGATGTAGCAATTCCCGGCCTCTGACCTTCACGGATTCTGCGGCACCTTTGAGGCAATCTTCAAAATTAAGTAGTAGCGGCGGCAGTTTTGGTGGAGGTACTGTTGAGGAGCTTTGATGGAAGACATGCACGCGAAAAGGGGGCTTAATGCCAGCAGATAGAGATGGGAGGGGAGTTGATGGAGGAGAGAGACGAGATAAGGGAACTATCATAAGAAAACTGCACGGGATTGATTTCTTATTGCAGTTATTGCAGCTTGGCTGTTGTTCATCACACTATCAGATCTAGGGGTCAGCCACGTCTTAGGCGGACAGGATCCGGACAGTAACTCTTGGCAGTAACTTTACTGTCCGAATCTTTTCCAAATCATGCGGAAACTTGGGCGGTGAGGTAGCTAAGACACTACTTAAGCACCTATTTTACTAGTAAAAGCTATATAAATGTAATGTTCACCAATACCCCCCTACCCTAATATGCCCTATAGGCTGCTGCACGGTTAAATAGACGTGTATATTACTGCTAAGATTCTTAATACCGCTTAATCGCTACCCAAGCTCTATATAAATACGTGGTAATGGCTCCCTACGCTTTACACTAAGACCCTTACCCAAAATAGACGCCTCTACCTCTATTACCGCTGCCGCTACGCCCTAGGAAACCTAGCTAGCTAAATAGAAGGCCTATAAGAAGCTAAGAAATAAGAACATAATTACAGAAATATAGGTAGCTATTTAACTAATCCCTCCTAAATACTTACTTAAGCTAGAAGCTAGTAAGCACTCTAGCGTTCCAAATAGGTGTAGTTATTACTTTAAAGAAAGAATAGGAAAGGAATAAGTTGCTATAGTAGATTTAATAACCTCCCCTCCCTTAGCCCCTCTCCTAATAGTATAGACAATATGGCATTTTCTAGCACATCTAAGTTATAAATTAGTGTTATAGGACCCACTAAATACGATAATATAACCGTGCGGTAGCGTGTCTTGGAGTACTTTAGTGTTAAAGCGCCTAGAATATTTATTTACTATCTACTTGCTTTTCTCCTAAGGTAACCCTCCCTTTTAAGTCTTATTTAAATTACCTTTATAACTCTTAAATAAATTGCTTTTATATATCGATTTGCCTTTAGCTTCTATATTTATATAGATGTAATTATAATTAAAAATCCAAACTTATAAATATAGGGTGTCTCTATTAGTCTCTACCTCTATAGTAGTAGAGGCACCCTAAGTTTAATACCACGCTAAGTATTATAACTTTCCTCTAGTAACCAAGCAACCCTAAATTTTATTAAGCTAGCTCCAAATTAATATAATTGTAGAATATACTATACCAATGCGCCGTAAGGACTTTTGTAATCTTATAAATTTAATTAAAATATAAGCCCCTTACAATTAAATATTTCTACGTATAACACTATGCTAAGGATTACAATATAAATTACTTAGATATAGCTTTACTATAATATAACGGCTTTACGCTAATTAATTAATCTATGGCTCTAAAATCTAGATCTATAACCCTAAAAACAAGCTCCAAGCCACTGATTTTACACTGGCAGAATGAAACTTGGCAAAAGATTCGGACAGTAAAGTTACTGCCAAGAGTTACTGTCCGGATCCTGTCCGCGTCTTAGGCATCATGCGGCAAGGCAGACATCCCTTGGCTGAAGTGTCAAAGACTGCAGATGGCGGGTTGAGGCATGTCACTCTCGTACACTAAGACTGGAAAGGGTAATGGAAGCAATGCCACTGGAGATTGCGTACCTTGATGCGCCGTTTCTTACAGGAGACGCACCCTCGTCTTGTTTTGCGATGAGTCTTACGTGAGGGCATTGAAGCGAGTTGTGGCTAATGAATGGCAAGACTGGTAGGAGTGAGGACGGTGCAGAAGGAAAGTGCAGAGACTGAAGACGGATCTAATAGAAAGATGCGCGTAAGGAGACATTTCCGAGACGATAGGTGCACAGCCTCGCTATAGTCATCGATTGTGGATCGGGATGAAGTTTGCTCCGGTCACTTACAAGGCCGCTATACCTTGTCAAGGTTTTTTCGTACAGAGCCTTCTGTTATTGGACGTTTTGACCCACTCGGCGTTAGGGTCTTTTGCAACTTGCTGGTCCACGGACGCTCCAAACAGTAATTCTTGCGGATTTATCACGACTGTAATACGGCAGGCTGTCTGAATAAACTTTGCATCCAATTAGTTTAGCTTGTGTACGATAATTTCTTCAGTAGCGAAGAGAGTCTGGGGGCGCTGGCCTTAGGTGCTGTATATAACCCCTTGAAGACCTTCAGAAATTATTATATCTTTAATCAATACTATCTTCATCGCTTACTGTTGCTCCATTCAAATTCTCCACACACCCGGCCTCAGTTTTTCTTCTTAATTTTTCTTGTCAAATTTCTTGTTTTGCCATGGCGAAAACACATCCAAGCCTCGACGATCCTAATGCCTTTGTTCTCTACCGCTATCATCCCAGCCTGGTGGCAGCTATTATATTCATTGTCCTTTTCGCAATCACCACGACCACACACACCGCTCAGGCAGTTCGCTCGCGAGCCCGATTTCTCATCCCGTTTATTATCGGCGGTATCTGTAAGCTTCCTACCTCACCAAATAACCAACCCTTCACGTTCAGGATACAACATGCTGACACGCATCTGTGGTTTGCAGTCGAGATCGTAGGGTATGCTGGCCGAGCGCGGTCGTCCCAAGACCAATGGAATCTAGGAGCCTTCATCCAGCAATCGATCCTGCTCCTCGTCGCCCCCGCTCTTTTCGCTGCAACAATATACATGACGCTCGGACGGATCATCTTGCTCGTTAGCGGCGAGAAGTATTCCGTGGTAAAAAAGAGATATTTGACCAAGATCTTCGTGGTGGGCGATGTCTTCTCTTTCCTTCTCCAAAGCGCAGGTAACGTACCTTTTCCTCCGGATCACAGAAGCTCGAGCCAGCCAAAAGTTCCCATACGAACCTGAAGTCCTCTGGACTACTTCTGTAGTTAAAGTATCGGGGGGTTCTTTAATGGGCCCAGAAAGAGACAGTCACCCAACCTTAGCAACATCGAAGCCACCCACAAGCCCTCATACTATCATCTCGTATCCCTACAACCCGACCTTTCCTTCCAATCAGCTAACTCCCCTCCTAGGCGGCGGCATCATGTCCGGCGGCGGCAAGAGCGTGAAAATCGGCCAGGACACGATTCTGATCGGACTCTTCGTGCAACTCCTCCTCTTCAGCCTCTTCCTAGCCGTCGGGATACTCTTCCACCGGCGCTACTCCGCCGCCCTGGCGCTCAACCCGTCGCTCGCGCGCTCGCGGCTGCCCTGGCGCAAGCACCTCTGCACGCTCTACGCCGCCTCCGCGCTCATCCTGCTGCGCTCCATCTTTCGCGTCGTCGAGTACATCATGGGCAATGGCGGCTTCTTGATGCGCAACGAGGTCTTTCTATATGTCTTCGATGCCGTGCTGATGTTGGGGGTTATGGTGCTGGTAAATCTGGTGCATCCTGGGGAGATTGCGGTGATGCTCAGGGGGAAGGGTGGACAGGGGATCCTGTTGGATTCGAGGGACTTGCGGCAGGAGGGGGAGGTGGAGGGGGGGGTGGAGAGGGTGAGGAAGTAGTGATTGGAGAGGGCGCTGGCGGGCTGGTCGAAAGGGACGTTTACAGGGCTAGAGCGATGTGCTAGATGGTACAGTGATCACGGAGCCTGGATCCTATTGATTCTATTGGCCAGCTCTTATCGATAACAGTAGGACGAAATACACCAGCGGAAGGGATAGCACTATAAGGACTTACCCTGTGACTAGGTGGTTGACGAAAGGGAAGAGTGAGACTCGTTGAAGCTAGAGGTAGCATGATAGCATTGCAGAGTGTTCAAGGCGTTATGGGCAGATAAGCAGATGGATATAACCTTATTGCTGATAATGTCCCCAGCCAATAATTTTCTAGAACTGCAATTGGAACTGGAAGACCAAGACGGTTTCCCGACGGCAAACTTGCGTCGGCAAACCACGGGCAGCTATCTCTAATTCTTTATATGTTATCCCTTAAGTGAGTTAAGGGTAATTTAGCTGTCAGGGCACTGACTGGGCTGGCGGAAAATATATAAGATGCTCTATATGGAAGAACCTCAGGGGCTCGATGGCCCGAGAAGATCGGACAGGATCCGGACAGTAACTCTTGGCAGTAACTTTACTGTCCGAATCTTTTCCAAATCATGCGGAAACTTGGGCGGTGAGGTAGCCAAGACACTACTTAAGCACCTATTTTACTAGTAAAAGCTATATAAATGCAATGTTTACCAATACCTTCCTACCCTAATATGCCCCGCAGGCTGCTGCACGGTTAAATGGACGTGTATATTACCGCTAAGATTCTTAACACTGCTTAATCGCTACCTAAGCTCTATATAAATACGTAGTAATAGCTCCCTATGCTCTACACTAAGACCCTTACCTAAAATAGACGCCTCTACCTCTGTTACTACTGCTGCTACGCCCTAGGAAACCCAGCTAGCTAAATAGAAGGCCTACAAGAAGCTAAGAAACAAGAACATAATTATAAAAATATAGGCAGCTATTTAACTAATCCCTTCTAAATACTTACTTAAGCTAGAAGCTAGTAAGCACTCTAGCGTTCCAAATAGGTATAGTTATTACTTTAAAGAAAGAATAGGAAAGGAATAAGTTGCTATAATAGATTTAATAACCTCCCCTCCCTTAGCCCCTCTCCCAACAGTATAGATAATATGGCATTTTTTAGTATATCTAAGTTATAAATTAGTGTTATAGGACCCACTAAATACAATAATATAACCGTGCGGTGGCGTGTCTTAGAGTACTTTAGTGTTAAAGCACCTAGGATATTTATTTACTATCTACTTACTCTTCTTCTAAAGTAACCCTCCCTTTTAAGTCTTGTTTAAATTACCTTTATAACTCTTAAATAAATTACTTTTATATATTAATTTACCTTTAGCTTCTATATTTATATAAATATAATTATAATTAAAAATTTAAATTTATAAATATAGGGTATCTCTATTAGTCTCTATCTCTGCAGTAGTAGAGGCACCCTAAGTTTAACACCACGCTAAGTATTATAACTTTCCTCTAGTAACCGAGCAACCCTAAATTTTATTAGGCTAGCTCTAAATTAATATAACCGTAGAATATACTATACTAATACGCTATAAGGACTTTTATAATCTTATAAATTTAATTAAAATATAAGCCCTTTACAATTAAATATTTCCATATATAACACTATGCCAAGGATCACGATATAGATTACTTAAATATAGCTTTACTATAATATAACGGCTCTACGCTAATTAATTAATCTATAGCTCTAAAATCTAGATCTATAACCCTAAAAACAAGCTCTAAGCCACTGATTTTACACTAGCAGAATGAAACTTAGCAAAAGATTTGGACAGTAAAGTTACTGCCAAGAGTTACTGTCCGGATCCTGTCCGCGAGAAGATATCTACAAGATGGCTCGCGCACCATCACGTGACCTATCACGTGCACATTGCCCAGCTCAAAGGGACTGCCCAAGTACCCACCAAACGTTTAACCTATTGTTACTGCCGCTCAAAGTTTCTTTAAAAGGTCTTTATCCTTTGCTAGATACATCGCCATACTAAAATATCTCCCTATAACAATTACTTACTCGTCTCCGATTGCGTGATCCGTTGCCTAATACGCAGAATTTGAAAGTCATTGGTCTGAGTCAACCCTAAAGATTAAGTGTATATAGCAATTGCATAAAAAAATCGACACCTACTATAACCTCATATTTCTCATCATGGAGCCTTGATCCCATTGATCCCATTGGCTGGCTCTTATCGATAACTGTAGGACTAAATTTACCAGCCAAGGGGATAATGCATGAAATGGATGGCCCGCTACCGACCCCGCTCTCAGCCTGATTGCATATCCAACAGCATTTATAGATTGAATATCTTGACATTGTCTCGTAGTATCTAATCCTGTTTCCTCGGAAAACGCCCTATCCAGTGAATCCATTGCTTACACCCTTCCATGCCGCCAAAATGGGCCAGAAACACTCAACCATGCCGTCACCACCTCCAGTGGACAACAGAGCAGTCTACCGCTCATTACCTGTGAATGAGAAGTCTATTCGCCTCGTACGAATTCTCAGCGATGGTCAGCTCGAGCTCAAAGTCTTCCCCATGGAGCCGTTCAATTCCACTCGTAGCAATAGCGGAACGTTGACGTACTACGCACTCAGCTACTGCTGGTCCAACTCGCCACAGGATGCGCTTTGGCAATGTAACGGACTCGACTTCCTGACAACAAGAACACTTGACGACTTCTTCTGTCAATGTCTAGGTGAGGTGAAGCATAGGAGAAGCAAAGCAAAGGTGGAAAGATTCTTTCCGGAGCGACTCAGAGAGCCTGCTCACATGACGTTTGCACACGCCGATCATACCGTGAAGATGGAAAGCAATAGATATCCTTGGTATTGGATTGATCAGATATGTATCAATCAGAATGATGAGGCGGAGAAGATCATACAAATCGGTCTGATGACTGCCATCTACACTAGGTCACAAGAAACCATCGTTTGGCTGGGATCGGGGAACAAGAAAGATACGGAAAAGCTCACATGGCTGGCCTTGGATCCACGAAACCTTCCCGCTTCCTACACTATCGGAGAGCTTACGTTATCATCACGCACCCAAGAGATGGCACTGCTTCGAGCTGGCGTCGTCAACTTCACTCGACGCGGGGATAACGAACTCAAAATAATCGCCGACCGAATTAGATTGGATGAGGAACATGCTAGGCTTCTGATTCCAGCATACGAAAAGATCCTCTCACTTCCGTGGTTCAGTCGTACCTGGGTTATCCAGGAGGTCGCTCTCTCTCCGAAGAAGCCCCTCGCCATATATGACAATTTGATTCTGAGTTGGGCAAAGATTCTGGGAGTAATTACGTTCTCGAGACAGCCGACGTGGTACAGTAACTCCCTAGTTCAAGAGGTTAGAGGTCATGAATCCGGTCGGATTCCAGATCCAATGCTTTGGCAGGGTGTGAGGATGCATTTGGCAAAATTCCCACGAGCTGCTGTCAATCTTCGAATCCTTGCGCTGATGCCCAACCTGAGTATTGTTACTTCTGGTGAGAATTCAGGTGTAGTGGCGGACGGGGTTGAGCTGGAAAGTCTCCTTTTATTGACACCGTGCCTGGAGGCTACCAAATTCCATGATCGAGTTAATGGAATGCTCGGTCTAGCAAAAGAAGCGCGACCCAAAAAGACGTCAAAGTTCGATGAGATTACGGGTCAAACTTCCACAGTTGAGGAACCGATACCCTCCATTCTTCAAGTGACATACAATAAACCTTTCTTAGACTGGACAAGAGACCTTACAAGATATGTGATTGATACTAATCGCAGCTTGAGGATATGGTGGATCCTTCGGAATCGACCGCGTGTGAAAGGGCTACCATCATGGGTGGTCGACCTCGCAGATACCTCGCCAAATCTGCTATTCTTCGGAGATTTTAGGAAGTGGGGAGGCGACGACCCAACTCAATTTTCAGCGGCGTCATATTATAGGAACACCGGCGGCTTTCTTCCGGATCCGTATCTTGGAGACACAGGGGGAAGCTCCGTAGCATTACCTTCAGATGTTTCGCAACGCAAGCCTGTGACAGAGCCGCACCCGAATCCTAATATCCTCTCCGTCAAGGGATTCAAGATCGATACCATACAGCAAGTCGGCCCAACGCTGGATGCTCTAGACCCTCGAAATCTCGCTCGGACATGGATGATGTATATATCGGCATTCGAGCACGATGACGTCCATAACACCATGCCGTCCCTAGCCTTGCAATTCCTCTGGGCGGGCCTTATGGACGGTCCATCCACTCTTGGCTTCTCCAAGTCCTTCATAGGTTTTCAGACTCCATCCAGCGCATCCGCGATCTTCTCAGATGGCGAAACATTGGGCGCGCTTAAGGGATTCTTCCTAGGTCTAGATCCCGCTCTCTCTGCGATCGGCGAGAGCCAGAATGGTCGGATGATCCAGACGCTCAGAGATTTCATATATGCTCCGCATCCGTTTTACGACAGAGTTGGGGCATGGGATCCAAATTATGAGAAGTTCACGCGGCATATTGTACGGATTAGCGAGCGGGTGCCGATGGTCACCGGGCACTCTCTGTTCTGGACAATTCACAATCGCCATGTTGGGCAATGTTCGGATTCCACACGTCCAGGGGACATTATCTGCCGTATCTATGGCGGTGAGAGCCCGATAATTTTGAGACCAACCGGTTCGCCTCAGCATTATCAGTTGGTTGGGTCATGCTACATTGCTCACGAGGAGTGGTTCAGGTGGCGGGTAACTGGCACCGACGAGCAGTCCCGGAGGTATCCCAAATACAAAGATCTGGATGATACTGCGGAAATCTTCCATCTGGTCTGAAATACCTTTAAAAGGTATACGAACGTCTCGAGCTAGAAACCATATGAGAATATTCAAATCCGAACACAACCAACGCACCTGTGGACTTCAGGGGTACGACAGTTCCTCGACACCACAGCTTGCTTGATAACTGCTACACATACCTTCAGCCGACTCAGCAATCTGTTTTCGAGCCTTTCACGGTAGACTTGAGCACAGCTAGCGCCTAAAGCATTTGTCCACTGCTACATCCGTAAAAGCGCCTCCATCCCACGGCGATCTCTTGGAGGTCGATTATCGTGAGGGTTGGGAAGGCAAGAGTAATTCGCTCCGGCATTGATCATCTGACTGCTTTTAGCTCTGTAAAACGGTATGTATTTGGCTTCGTGGTTATATAATAGTAAAAACTCAAGTTTAGTACTTATCCTACGAGAGTAAGGGGTCGTTCGGTTGCGAGTTCGGATCGGAATGAGGGCTTCGGAATAGAGTTGATCTGGAGCTCCAATCTGATTCTGAGGCGACCGTTCGGTTAAATTCCAGTTCAACTTGACTTTTTACTGCTAGCTTAATAAGGCCATAGATCTACCTCTGTGTGCGTTACTTATATAAACTCTATAGAATCTCTTATTTTAATGGGGTAGATATTGTCGCGAAACCTGGCTTGGACTACACGTGCGGCCATGCACTAGGAGGTGGCTCGTCAAACTTCTAGCGTCAATATTTGGCTAGAGACCCCTATTCATGACATGTTTGGAGAGAACATGGATGCACAGCTCAAGTACGACTGGAGTAGATGGAGACACATTTGGTGTTCTCTCAAAGTGTTGAGCTCTTTGCCGTTCCAACGGGTCGGTATCGTGAAGAGGTTGTGACTTCACTTGGGAGAAGTCGGTTCGATTGACCTGCGTTCCTCGGAAAAGGGACACACACCCCGAGGAAACCCTTTACGATCTGAACAAGGATACTCGGTGCGCAGGGAATTAGAATGTATCTGAACCATTTCAGGAGAACATTCCTCTCGGAATCTGACATAAAGGGTGGTCATCGAAAAGGCAGGGTGCGGGGTTATATCAGCTGGAAGCTGTTACAAGTTAGTGGAGAGCTGTTGGTCAATGCATCGCAAAAGTATCAAAGAAGCGTGGCTGGGGTAGTTCTCCAAGCTGGAGTGGCTTCCGCGATTCCCCGGGGGTGTGGGCATACAGCCGTAGTAAGCGTACGCTTCGCGTAAAGCTCTAGAGGACCCTTGATGGGCTCAAAAGATTTTGTGTGTGAGTTGCTCTAAGTGAGCAACTAAGAGCAGTAGGAATTGAGATTAGGTCAGTGTTAGTAAAGATTACATGCAAGTTGAAGCTTGCTTTGGGCATGAAATGAATCCCGAACACGTCCTTATTGCACTAAATGCCTTACCTTGACCAATGAAGACACAGAACCAAAAGAGCTAGTAGTGAATTATTACGGCAAGTATCCCTGTCGAATCCTCCGTTAACAAGAGTTGCACGAGCCAAGTTTTCTGCCACTAGTAGGATCGCACGGATCTATAAGGCGGTGAGCCCAAATCCGAAAATCAAATTCGAGAAAAGTCGTGTATACAGACGTTTATCGCGAAGGTCCAGCTTTGTATTTCGCATGGAGGTAATAATAACTTTATCGGGTAGATCAGGCTCTATGACTGTGTTTATTTGATGGATTTGGTTGATTGCATGTGATTGTGGAGCTTCATCTTGATTTTGGTGATGGGGCACGTGATTGATTGTAATATGAGCGACACCGTGTATCTTTAGGAACCCTAAACGAAAGTTGCTCCGGGAGACTCTATGATTAGATCGCTTGCGCAGGCGCATTGCCGATCTGGAGGGGTATGCGGTGGTATGGTTGATAGAGGGGCTTGAATGTACCCAAGCGAGCAGGCTGTGAGCTAACTTCTTACAGAATGTTCGCATCAAAGGGTCTAGACTTGCTGGACTTACTAACCTGGTGGCTTCGCATGCAAGATAAGGTAGAAGGCTGGAAGTCGCTCCGCGCTGTTGATACTCTGTAGAATGACCTCTGTGATAAGGCTCTTCTAGGCTGACACATTGCAGCGGAAGGATTCCGTAATCCTCTCAAAATCACTCAGGGCGTCTCCCAGACGAAGCGCCTCTAGGACTGATCGGACGAAGCGAGGAAAGGGTCTCGATGGGATCTACGACCGTATATTGCATATAGGGGTCACCTCGTCTGAGAATACATTTCTAGGCATCAATACGTAGCCCAAGGTCCAAATATATTGTACTTGTGGACTTTGATGGATCCAATTTTGTGTACTAGCCCTAATAGGGAAAAACCTAGTTGCACCCAAATAGCCCGTTTATTACCAGATATAGTATAGTGAAAACAAGGCGGGTCGTGTTGGCGACGGTAGCAACGAGTACGAGTTATCCTCCGAATCATGCAGCAACAGTGAGGCAAATTAACCTGCTTCAAAAGGATTTAGAAAATAATGCCTCAAAGTACGACATCCTCGGAGTGATGTTGATGGAGATCATGAGTCGCTGTCATAAAACGCGTGGTGACTTCAGATTGGAGGTGTCTCGTCGCGCCCTGCCGCGTGTTTTTCTGCTTATGCGCAAGATCCAGGGCTGCACCAAAGCGAACCCACGTGCCGAGTTCGGTCCTGCAGATAAATAAGCGATAGAGTAATGATGAGCTGTCAGAAAACCCCCGACTAACCCTTCTGGGAACTTTCAGGTTTCTGGTGGAGAAAACTTGAGTTCAACTCGATGACGGCCAACAGGATTCAAGGGGAACTAGTCGGTTATCCAGGCAGTGGGCCGGTCGAGAATCTGGAATGTATCCTGGTTCGCTAGTGCACCAGTGAAAGGGCGGGAAGAGCCTCCAGACATGACACCGGCTCTCGTTGAGTACCCGATTAGGAAATGGGTAGCTTCAATCTCGGTAGAAACCCTCAAGCACTTGATAGGAGGACCACTCACGTCATTAAGGGCGCACCCGCAGCCACCCGAAAGTATCAAATAGACGGCTATAGGGACGGCCATGCGGATATGCCCTGCATGAAATGCTTTGATACTCTCTAAAGCAAAATATCGGGAGCTGAGGGTTGGTTTTGTGCTGCAGACTAATTACTGGTGTCGGAGAAGTGGCTACGCGCTGGAGACTGGCAGGCAGTACACGCAAAACAACAATTTATACAACAGATATAAATATCTTCATATATCATATATTATGCCACTCCCTACTAAGTCATTTCGATCTCATTGATTTCCCCTTAACAAGACGGGCTGCGGGAGCGCAGATCCCAAGAATTGCGGTCACGATGAGAGATCTTTCGGTGGCCAAGGATGAAAATGCATCGAAAGACGGAAGGTGGAAAGGGTAGAAAGTGGGAAGAGACCCTGTTGCGAGCTTGTTAAAATGGAAACACGACGGAGCAGAGGGTTGTGCTGAGGTGCTAGTGTGGCTCGTGGAAAGGGCCCGGGCTGTGACGCTGCGGAGCGTTTGATTCTGAGAAGTGATCGGGAATTTGGCGGGGGGATCTAGATTTCCACAGCAAACCAGAATGTCACGGGCGTGGGCCCAACGCTAGACCACCACGGTTAGCTGCGCGGCTGGACCCTTGCTGCTGGCGCCCTGCAGGGCTCGCGGCATTACATCAACGCTGTGTCAACGTTGTGCCGCAGTCGGATGTCGCTCACTCTCTTTCGCATCCCTAGGGAGCCACCCTGGAGCTCACTCAGCCCAGCATGCCCGGTAAAGTCAAAGCGCCGACCAGCTTGGGAGGCGCCAGCAAGGCCAGCAGCCAACGGGACCCTGACGTGCCTGCAGCCGTAGCACCACTCGATAATCATGTATTTTTCGAGAAACATCCTCAGGCCTCTAGTGCTACGCGAGGAGTCTGGTAATTTGAGATTATTGAATGGGGTCCTAGCAGCACCAAGTCTTACTGCTGCTGCGAGAGCTGGTGCAAGAGCCTGTTTTGTGGTGCAAACATAATGGGGTATGTGTCGTGCGTAGTGGTGATGGTTGTCCTTTGCACCTTCTTGTGCCGTTTCCGTATCTTGTCTATCACTAGCCGCAACGAAGCGGGAATCTGTGCGCGTGAGCTTTTCAGAGGCGGCAGCAAAAGGGCAGCTGCAAAAAAACTTGTTGGAGGTCGCAAGATCGCCTGAGTGAGAATTGTGATCGATCGATCGATCGATGCACTTAGCTAGCGTCGTCGGATTTTCCCACTGCCCACCGATTGTGAACGTTTGGCAGGGAAGGGGGTGGGCAGGTCCGAGGAAGAAAAAGGCTTGATTTTCATCTGGCCCTTAACACCTTGAAGTAACGATGCAACATTGACGTTTCTATTCACGGCGCGCGGAGGTCGGATCTGACGCGATAAACAGCACTCTGTAGGCTGGGTCTGGGCCGGAGGGACGCTCCGAGGGTCCGGGTTAACTCGCAGGTGAAGACGCGCATCGGTTTGTTTTGCTCCCCAACTTGGTGCCAGGCGGGCTCCTCTCTTCGCCTGAGGGGGCTAGGCACGACGATCGTGCTTTGGCGCCACCGGTGGCTTGACGTGCAACTCTGGGCAGGTAGGCAGGCAGGCGGGCAGGAAGGCAGGCAGGCAGGCAGGCCAAGACAAAGCCAACCAAGCCTGTCCAAGCCCGTCCAAGCCCGTCCAAGCCTGTCCAAGCCCATCAAGCCCCCATCAAGCCCACCCGAGGCGATATTGGAGCAACTAACGCTAGCGATGTCCGGGGGCGCATGGCATGCGATTTTAGGGCGGACGCGCAGGATGGAATTTCGCATTTCGCATCAGCTACCTGGTCCCTAACCCTGCCGCTGGTCAAACTGCCAGCTCCTTGTCCCTGCCCAGCCCACCTAGTCATAAAGCTTCCACCATGTCCCGCCGCCAGCAAGTCCACCAAACCTCAGCGCCTTTTATGACCTCGACCACCCGCTTGCCCTGAGCACTTCCCCATCACCATTACACTCCACTGGCGTAACTTGCCCTCATCTCCTCTCAGAGCTGTCATCTGCTCCCTCCGTCGTTCCTCCTTTCCGCGCCACCTACAAGAGCGTCGCCTTCAGCCCTCTTGCATACCCCACCACGCCCTCACCACGCCCTCAACCCGTGCTGGGCCGTTGCATTGCTTGAGAGAGTATCGCATTGTATCCACACATCAACACCGCGCCAACTCTCCTCGCGCCAGATTCTGCCACATTCCACTGATTGGCGCTCGTTTTGATTCGTACCACCAAGAACCATGGACGGCAAGAACTCTTCCGGCCGTCGAATTTCATTGCTAAATGAGAACGAGGAGGCGCTCAACACTGTCCGACTGCCTTCGATACCCCCATCTTTGCGTTCACGAGCCTCCAGTTACGCCTCTTCGCCTGTCGGATCCCCGCAGACGCCCCAGCTAGTCCGCAGTGATTCTTCAGACTCTGCCGCCATGCAGACCCCTTCGCCCACTACCCCAGATTTCAGCTTTGAGGGTCTGCCGCCATCCCAACACATGGCGTCGCCCGTTTTCTCCTCGCGCTCCGCCTTCTTTCCGCCTCAGAAGGAGCCTAGCTCAGCCTACTCGCCTGTGTCGCCGAACGCCGGCCCCCTGCCTTATCACACTTCTGCGTCTCAGGCTGCTTACTTCAGACCACAAACCTCAGAAAGCCGAACTGCACCGCCCGCCAATCAAAGATCGAAAAAGAACAGCTACCCATGTCCCATGGCTAAGCAGTACAACTGCAGCGACTATTTCACCACATCTGGCCACGCTGCGCGGCATGCAAAGAAGCACACTGGGAAGAAGGACGCGTTCTGCCCAGAGTGCAACAAGGCATTCACACGCAAGGACAATATGGAGCAGCATCGAAGAACCCATCAGAGCGGCCGAAATGCAGCAAAAGGCACCGAAGATCGGGCCAAAAAGCTCAAGCAGCCGCTCAAGCAGCCGCTCAAGCGGCCTAAACCCGTCCCCCTGCAGTCAACAATGCCCTCACTCTCCTCTACATTAATGGACCCGAATTTCCCACTCACCCCAGCGTCGAGCTACGGAATGGCCCCAGCTGTTCAGCCAGTGGACAACTTCTCCCAAGAGTACTCCCACCGATCACCTTATCCCGACCCGACGCAATATGTAGTCAGCCAGCACTACCACCTAGCCGGTTCTGCATACGGTCTCGATGCTCTAGCAATCGCCGCGAGCGGCGAGAAACGTAAATTCGAGACGTAGTCAACCAATTTTCTCAACAGTTATTAAACGTCTTGCGTAATTGGTACGCTGACTCTTCACTGTCTATTGTTTCCCCAAGCAGGATTTCCTTCTCACGAGCTACACAACTGTCTCCTCAAATTTTTGCTGCAAAAGCCGATTTTGGGGTGGCGGGCGTTCCTTGGCCACGATTTTCCTCTATTCTGTTTTCCTATTTATTTTACGAAACAAACGGCCGTAAGCACGCAATAGACGCATGCCGTCATGGCTACAATGGGGAACGGCGTTTTTTTTAATCTTACGGGAGGTTTAAGTCACAGCATGCAACAAGGGCGGAAATCTCTTCAACCATTGTATTTGTGGGTTACTCTTTTTTCTTTTTCGGGGTTGCCACGACGGTCCTACGCGATTTACGCGCCTCTCTATTCTCATCCGAGCTGGCGAACGAAGTTGGACTGGTTTTACTTTGTCCGCTGGCAAACTATTCTGGATTCTCCAACTTCTGCGCTGGGCGTTTCAGTGTGATTGGTTTGAATTACTCGGGGTGGCTGCATCAAGGGATTAGGAGATGATGGATGGGATTATGAGCAACATGGATACCCCGCCCTTTGTTGAAGGTGCATACGCTCTGCACTTGCTTTCGGTTGTTCTCGTAAAAGGGCTTGAGGAAGAGTAGGAGAAATTTGACAAAGTAACCTAGAGGAAACGTGAGGTTACTGTTGCACTCCTGCGTTTAGGTCGTAGTCTTCGAATAACCGAAAAGACCAGAATGGTCCAGGCCGCTTCGAAGTCATTGATCTGCAAACCCCTATTCTCTCAACGTCCCGTTTCTTGTGATCTATGACGAAATCATGAACACGCTCTGTTTTTCACTGCATTCCCAAGCCGCCAGGTTTTGCCACCAAGCAGCCTGCTTCTCCCACCACAAACATGCTCCCTCACCACTAACTACCACCCAGCACTGCATTCCAGCCCGTCATGCCCTGCTCCAATCCCTCATTTCCCGGCTGTGGCCTCAGCGCCTTGTCCAGCCAAACTCCCCTAACACCACACTTACCCAATCCCACGAATCCCATCCCGGACACAGCGGCCGCGCAACGGCGCACGCGCAACACTGGGCCTTCGCCGCCGTCTGCCCTTTCTCTTCCCTGGCCACTGCAAAGGGCCCCGCATCCACGCGGCCATCTCTGGCGTGCATATTCCTGCCTGCTCGCCTGTTTTGCTTCTGACTTGCATGTCTCGCCTCTGGCCAAGCGGGTGAGGGACCCTGCATGCGGGAGCCCTGTTGGGCGAGCCAGGAGGTCCCTCCGACGGGAGGAGTCGAGGCTGCGACGTGCTGATTCGCTGCGGTTTTGCGGGACGAGGGCGCAGAGGGGTCTGGGCTGTATTGGCGGGAACGTAGAACACCTCAAAACGGCAGTATGGCGCAGAAAAAGCGGCCAAGCGAGCTTCCGGTAGCCTTATCGGCCCCGGGAATATGTAGATTGGGGACAGGCCAGGGTAAGGCTCCCGTTTTCTTTCGACTGTCCCTAGCCTGGCTGCGGACTTGCACGGAGAAGCTATTTGTGGGTGTTTAATTAAATAATTTGTCGGATTATCTGATAGAAGGACGCTGCAGCTTTGCCTTTACAGCTCCCAAGACAACTAACTAGTAGAACTGACCGCTCGTGCGGCACGGTAGCTCGAGTGAGAGCTCCACAGCAATCCCTAGTACGTCGCTCGCCGCCAGCTGCATATATGTAAGGGGACATACATAAGGCCAGTGCAGCTGCCGCAAACACCACCTCTGCCGCGCTAGACTGTTCATTGCATATCTCCAATGTTGGGAGCTTGCTCCCTTGCAATTCATGCATGGCGAGTATGGGGACCTTCACGAGACGAATCTAGAACCTGGCAACACCGCACAGCACCCCGCCTTACCTGCCTTCTTTGTCTCGCCTGCCTTCCTTGAAACGCCTTATCCTCGCCCAAGCTGAAAAAAGGCGTCTCGTTCGAGCATAAAAAATCGCTTGGAGAGGAGAAAAAAATCAAAGACACGGCGGGCCCCCGTGATACTCTCCGCCTATAGGCTCGCTCGAATCCGCTCCAGCACCTCTGCTCCCGGCTGGTCAGACGTGCCCTGCGCAGTTGCGCCTGTAACGCAACGGCCACGCAGTCCGCAGCGCCACCTCGCTGCACAAGGTTTCAGGACCCTGGTTTGTGACCAGGGCGTTTTGTGCGGGGACGTGCTTGCTGAGCGAGTTGTCGTTTATCTGCCCCCGGATCTCGAAATAGGCTTGCTTGCATGCCGGGGGTGCCTCCGGCGATCGGGACGTTTGTTGGTTTCAGAGGACCGCCACTGGACTGCTGGAAGGCGGGGATCTCAAGCAGTTACATGCTTGGCGGGCTTGTCCGTATGAACAATTCATCGGATGCAGACCCTGCCAACTTACATAATTCTTTGAAGCAAGGACGATCTTCACCAGTGGCGGAGACGCTTTCCTTTCTAGCCCAAGTATGTCGGCGGTCTGTACGTGAGGGTAAGGATGCCGCGGTAGGTTTTTATTCTTCTTACGATATCACGCCCGTCTCAGCTTTCCCTAGCTCAGCCCGTCACACCGAAGCCATGCCGATCCCGCGGAGCGACGAATACGGCGGCGAATGTAACGTCTGACAATTGCGGATTCTCCGGGAGACTAGAACTTCAAAACACACGCACGGCAAAGGAAGCAAGAAATGGGTAAAATAGCATGTGATTGTGATCGAGACTGCAACTGCAACTGCAGCTGCAACTGTAAGGGCGATGCGTGTACTGTGCAAGTAAACTGCGGCGATGAAGGTACAGAGCTCACGACCTACAGCTGAAACGGGCCTTCAGCAAGCCACCTGCGCTGCGCAGAGTTTGTGAGTGAGGCGGAAAGCGTCTCCATGATGGATTTGGCCTGTCCATGTCCTGAACCAGCAGTTGTTTGAGGAACAGAGGAAGGGAATAAGAAACTTGGGAGGAGAAACGACACAAAACCAAATTTGAATGCAAAACAACACGAAACAAATCTGGACTATTAGGTTTCCCGTGCCCGGGTTTGATTCGTTATCTAGACCAGGTCGCCCGGACTGGAAACTCCCGTGAGGTCTCCACTCTGCGTGCGGAGACCTGACTCCACAGTGGTTCATTCCCATGGCAGAGGCGCTCGTTTGACCATCGGAAAACGCTTCCCCTATTTCTGTTATTTCATGGTATACACACGAAGCTGCAATCCAAGACATATGAAGAAGTCAATAACCATGACCTCCCTTGCTTCAAGCAAACGGCTCCCAGGATGTTCTGAGAGTCACCACGTCTATGCTGCGACCCGGGATGCGGCCCTCCTTTGCCCAACATCTGTAAAATTTAATTCTGCCCCTCTTGTCAAACGGAGAAATGCTGTGTGGACTAGTTTGGGCTCTCGATTTTCGTATTCTTCATATTTGCCGTTCTTCAACCAAGGTTAGCCTTGTGCATATATCTTGCAAAGCTGAAATCATCTCCTGAAGGTCCTCCCTCGCCATCGCGATTATCCTTCAATGCCTGCTGATATCGCTGCTCGAGGCCGCTCTCCATGTCCTCGTCTTCGTCGTCGTCGTCGTCGTCGTCATCTTCGTCATCATCAAGCACCATCCCTTCCTGCTCCTCTTCTTCCATTTCCTCAGCATCACTGACTGTCTCAGGCTCATCCTTCGTGGCTCCCTTCTTCTCCTTCCCCTTCTGAGATCCTGAGACATTCATGTCCTTCAACAACCTCCCCAACTCCTTCTCCCTCCGTTCCGCCTTACCCTTCTCCCGCTGCTTCCGCCGTCTCTCAAGCTCAGGCTGATAGTCCCTCATGAACTCCTCCTTTTTGTCCTGCACGCTCTTGAAGAATTCCTCCACACCATCTCCCGTTATCGCACTAACCCCCACCACACTGAGATGTCTATAAAACTCTTCCAGCACCAGACTCATGCTGTTCAGCAAGCTGCCCAAATACCCACTCCCACCTCCTAATGTGCTATCCCCTCCCTCCACGCCCCCAAAGCTGCCGCCCTCCTCTTCTTTCCGTAGCGCCTCCTGGAACGCCTCGAAATCCGTCATCCACTCCTTTGCAAACTCGGCGTCCTGCGCGTCCGTCTTGTTGAACACCAGGATCATGGGTAGCTTGGTCTTGTAGAGAATGCTGCAAGCATACAGCATGTTTGACATGAAGGTGCTGGTGGAGGTCGTGCGCGGCGTGTCGATGATGTAGGCGATGACGGTGGGGAAGCTCGACGCGAGCGAGTTGAGCAGGATGTCGCCGCTCGCGCTCCACACGAACACCTCGATCTGGCCCGGCGTGTCGATCAGAATATGCTCGATGGGCTTCTGCAGCGCGGGCGCCGGTGCGGTCGTGGGCGCCGCTGCTGGTGCGGCGGCGGGCGGCGGCGGTGGCGGCGGTGGGGCGGTTCGCTTTTCTAGCAGGGCGAGGATCTGGTCGATTTTCGTGGCGAATAGGTTCAGGGAGGTGAGGATGCCGCCGTTAGGACCTAGGTTGTACTGCTTCATTACTTCTTTGTAGTTGACGCTGTCGCGGATGTCGATGTTGCTGTCGAAGGGCACGCTGCGCACCGCGGGGTCTAGGTTGATTACGTAGGGGATCTGATTTTGCGAGTACAGGTACGAGTTGATGCGCTGCATGAAGGTTGTTTTGCCCGACCCGGCCATGCCTACGCAGACGATGGCGACGGGCGAGGTGGTGGGGTCGGCCATGGTGGGGTGTGAAGGGCTTTGCTTTGTGGACAGCGGTCTTAGCTGTTGGAATCCCTGGGATTTGACTTGTTATAAGGTGTGTTATAGTAAATGAAAGATAGTGTCTAGCGGTTTGGCCTGTATAGAAGGAGAAACGTCCGATGTTGGACGGGTTGTAGAGAAAGACGTGGTGTTGACCAAATTTCTTCGGCGAGTGATGTCAAAATAGTTCCGGCTCGCTTCAGCTTTGTTCCATCAACCCCCGAGCTTTCAAGCCTAACCTATCCACGACTTCTATATCCCTTACTCAAAAATGGGCCTCGAGGACTTTGAGAGGGAGCTGGCAGAAAGTAAGGCAAAAGAATCGCACAAGAAGCGCGATCGAAGCCGGAGTCGCGATAGGGATCATCACCGCTCCAAGGTACGCCGGGCTTTCGTTTACATCGCCCCAAGGGGCAGGAATAGCTTCCACTGCTTCTGAAATTGCGTTAACACTCCTTTTAGGGCAAGGAGCGAAGACATCACCACAGACACCATAGCTCGAAGGGCGGCGAAGAATCTGAATCGCGGCATAGACACAAGCGATCACGCCACCACCGAGATGAAGATTCAGAAGAGCGCTCAAAGCGAAAGCGAAAGGAGAGGCGCAGCCACTCTAGGGCGCCTGCCTCTGCGGAAGATGAAAAGGATGATTGGGTGGAGAAGGAGGTAGCACCGCCCTCAGAAGATATTCTGGATACAAGGCTCGCGGGTGCTGCCAATGCGGATCTGAAGCGCGACTCGTGGATGGAAGCTCCCTCTTCGTTGGACGTGGACTACGTACAGCGAACGTGGAAGGCGCCGGAGTCTGCTTCTAAGAGAGCAACGCAGAACGATTACCAGCTCAAGGTTCATAAGAATGAGCTAAACCAACACTTGCGCGACCTCCATGCGGATAGCGATAAGGAAGAGGGGGCCCTAGACGGTCCGGATGAACCGGCCCAGCATGAAGTCGACTATACGTTCGGTGACGCTGGCTCTCAATGGCGGATGACGAAGCTAAAGGCCGTGTACAGACAGGCAGAGGAGACTGGGCGACCCGTCGAAGATATAGCACTAGAGCGGTATGGTAACTTGCGAGACTTCTACGGCGCTAGGGAAGAGGAGATCGAAATTGATCGCAGGAAAATGTATGGGAGGGACTATGTCGGGAAAGAGAGGCCTAGTGGGGAGTTGTACGACGAGCGGAAGCTCGATCAAGGAATTAGGAGGATGTCAATACCCCACAAGGAGGAAGGAAGAGAACTACCTCAAGGGAGGGTGATGGAGGACCCTAATCCAACGACAAAGACAATCCTGCTTGATCAAACTGCGCTGAACAAGCTGAAAGCACAGATGATGAAGGCGAAGCTGAGAGGGGCAGCCAATGCCGCGGAGCTTGAAGCCCAATACAACCTGGCTATAGCTGATGCTGCGAATCGTAGAGAGCCTGATATTGTTGTTTTGGGAGCAATGGAGAATCGAATGTTGGCTGGTGGTCGAAAAGGTGAAGTCAAGGCTGTCGAAAACAAGAGAGGAAAAGAGAGAGGCCAGGTGGTCGAGAATGAAGACATGAGTATTGAAGACATGGTCAGACATGAAAGACGAACAAAAGGTCAAGCTGGTGGGGAAGGTCTTCTCCTCGCCGAGCGTATTGCGAAGGACGCTAAATTCGATGTAAGCTCCCTATCCTGCTCTCGTGTCGTCTTTCGCGAGGACTTTCTACTTTAGACACAAGCTAACTGGTGATATATAGAATGATCTCGACTATATGGACGAAAATGCTAATAAGCTTGCGTCTCATGTGCAAAAGTCGGAAATAAACCTCCGCAATACCGCAATTTCTGATTTCCAGAAAACAACCCGCATCCTCGACGCCTGTCCTCTCTGCCACCATGAAGACAAAGGTCAGCCTCCCGTGGCTCCTATCGTCTCACTCGCGACTCGTGTCTTCCTTAGTCTTCCCACCGAACCTGAAATTAGTGAAGGCGGAGCCGTCATCGTGCCTATCCAGCATCATACGAACCTCCTCGAATGCGATGATGATGAGTGGGAAGAGATTCGAAATTTTATGAAGTGTCTGACGAGGATGTACCATGACCAAGGTCGCGACGTTATCTTCTACGAGAACGCAGCTACGCCACAGCGGAAACCTCATGCGGCTATGATGGCCGTTCCAGTCCCTTATGAGCTGGGGGAGACTGCGCCGGCCTTCTTTCGTGAAGCCATCCTCGCGGCAGATGAGGAATGGACGCAGCATAAAAAGCTCATGGATACGCTTAAAGCATCTCGTGATGGGTTTGGCAAGTTAGCATTTCGCCGTAGCATTGCAAAGGAAATGCCGTATTTCCACGTTTGGTTCGAGATCGATGGAGGGTTGGGACATGTGGTTGAAGATGCCAATCGGTGGCCTAGGGGAGATCTTTTTGCAAGGGAGGTGCTTGGGGGGATGCTAGATGTTGAGGTTGATGTTGTGAAAAGACAGGGTCGATGGCATAGAGGAGATAGAAGGGTAGATGGATTTAGGAAGCGCTGGAGGAAGTTTGATTGGACGAGGGTTCTAGGGGAAGGCTGAAGGCTAGGTTGGGCTAGGTAAAAGGATATGTGGATAGAGCGTTGACCAAAATACCCAATGCCAAGGAGGAACGGTCCTTAAATGGATTTGACTACCGGGGGTATGAGCTCTGGTAAATTTGATCAAGAGTTTTGGAAGAGCTGTTAATTTGATTGCAGCAACTAAGAAGGTTGAATGGTAAGATGCGGTTTATGATAGAACTTTCACGACCTGCTCGTGTAATAGAAGTTCTTTAGGACCATGTTTATCATATCAATGAACTGGAGAAGTCCAATAGCTTCGCAGTTCGACCGAGTCATATGTAAGGGTGGATGAGAAGTGTCCGCTCCGGATTACAGTGCTGGCTTGGCTGGGCGGATGTCCGGCGCTTTGCCAGAATAGACGTCCCTGTAGCGAATACTCGAGAAGATCATGAGGATTGAGGAATGAAATGACATTACAAGGCCTATGACTTGCTGAAGTTATCTCATTTAGAATACATATATAAACTAGATCTAAATCAAGAAAGAGAGGGTCAGGCCTTCGAGTGCGGTAAAGTACTGGCCCCCTCTCCCGAAGTTTATGCGGTATTATATACGGCCGCGGGGTGGGTTGTCGTTTAGCTGCGGAATTTTGTGGTGGGGCGCTACAAAAGCCGGAGCAAACCCTTCAACTTCTTTCTCACTTATTACCACTTTTCCATTCTCTACCACTTCCTAATTTACTCATACTCCACTTCCATTCCTCTCAACCGCCACCATGTCTGCTCCGGCACACAAGTTCAAGGTCACCGATATCAGTCTGGCAGCTTTTGGCCGCCGCGAGATCGAGTTGGCTGAGAATGAGATGCCGGGTTTGATGGCTACTCGGGCCAAATACGCCGAAGAGCAGCCATTGAAGGGTGCTCGTATTGCTGGATGCCTTCACATGAGTCCGTAACTCCTCCTTGATGTTGTTACTTTCCATCTGACTATTTACGTAGCCATCCAAACCGCTGTCCTTATCGAGACCCTCAAATTCCTCGGAGCTGAGCTGACATGGTCGAGTTGCAATATCTTCTCCACCCAAGACCACGCCGCGGCCGCGATTGCTGCTAGCGGAGTCCCTGTGTATGTTCTATAACTAAATTGAGACCTCTAGCGCTGATATTTACCAGCTTTGCATGGAAAGGCGAGACCGAAGAGGAGTACGAGTGGTGCTTAGAGCAGCAACTTACTGCCTTCAAGGATGGCAAGAATCTTAACTTGATCCTTGATGACGGCGGTGATTTGACCGCTCTCGTCCACAAGAAGTACCCCGAGATGCTTAAGGACTGCTATGGTGTCTCAGAAGAGACCACCACCGGTGTGCACCACTTGTACCGCATGCTGAAGAACAAGGAGCACGGACTTCTTGTCCCTGCTATCAACGTCAACGACTCTGTCACCAAGTCTAAGTTTGACAACCTATACGGATGCCGTGAATCGCTGGTCGATGGCATCAAGCGTGCAACCGACGTCATGATTGCTGGCAAGGTGGCTGTCGTTGCTGGATTCGGTGATGTCGGCAAGGGCTGCGCTCAAGCTCTTCACAGCATGGGTGCCCGCGTCATCGTTACTGAGATTGATCCTATCAATGCTCTTCAAGCCGCAGTTTCGGGCTACCAGGTCACCACAATGGAGGAAGCCGCACCCCAAGGCCAGATCTTCGTCACTACGACTGGCTGCCGTGACATCCTTGTCGGCAAGCACTTCGAGGTTATGCCAAACGATGCCATTGTTTGCAGTATGTATCTCTTCTTGATTTGAACCCCAATTTTAGTAACTAGCGTTCCTAGACATCGGTCATTTCGACATTGAAATCGACGTTGCGTGGTTAAAGGCCAACGCCAAGTCAGTCCAGAACATCAAACCTCAAGTCGACCGCTACCTGATGAAGAGCGGCCGCCACATCGTCCTTCTCGCTGAAGGCCGTCTCGTCAACCTGGGCTGTGCTACCGGTCACTCTTCTTTCGTTATGTCTTGCTCTTTCACCAACCAAGTTCTGGCACAAATCATGCTGTACAAGGCCGGTGATGAGAAGTTTGGCAACAAGTACGTGGAATTCGGCAAGACCGGCAAGCTTGAGGTTGGCGTGTATGTCCTGCCTAAGATCCTGGACGAGCAGGTCGCACTGCTACACTTGGATCATGTGAACGCCAAGCTGTCTAAGTTGACCTCAGTCCAGGCTGAGTATCTCGGTCTACCAATTGAGGGACCGTTCAAGAGCGAGATGTGAGTTTTACCCTTATGGATATTTACTTGTTTATGTATACTGACAATCATCCAGCTACCGCTACTAGATTTCTTTTCTTTAAGCACTGCGTGCAATGTTCAACACGAAAGTAATGAATTGGGATGATACCAAAAGTTAATTGTCTTCAACGGCATTTTCCACTAGATGGAGCCATTCATATCAGTCTTTATTCTACAAAAGATTGATCGAGGGTTTATTGGAGCGTACAAGGCGTTGCATCCCTACTTGGCCTTTCAACCACGGCTAGGTAGATGAGGTGTTCTTATTTGGTGCTTCTATCATGGTACATAGAGGGTTGGGTAGCTAACCGCATGAGGCTACTGTATGTTGACATAGAGAAGTAATGGCTCGCCGGAAATGCGAGTCGAAATGAAAAAAACTCGGGTTCCACACCCTCACAACTTTGAAAAATTCTAAGACATTTGCCCTCTGATTACGTGCTCGATCAGTCTGATATTAATGATAATACTCACTTCGATAGGACCATACTGATTGGCAATGCCTACCTAGATAGACCCATTCCCATTCCCTCTCAGGCCTTTGGTTTGGTTTGATTCTTACATCTTCACTGCCGTTCCACGCTAAGTTACGTCTAATTCACGAAATATTAAAGCATGAAATATTAGAGATGTGCCACGCCATACTCAATCCACCCTTTCCAGCATGATTAGCATTTCCAAACGTAGATGCCAACAAGGCAAGCTCTCCCGCCCTGCTACGAGCCCTTACGACCTCCACCAAGCTCATGCGCCACGTAGCCTAGAAAATCTCAAACGCGTTCCTAGCAACCACGGGGCTGTTTTCTGGGGTATTACCGTGCTGCGTGCCAGGCATTCTGCGCCAGAGAGCTTGTCAGATCACTGACTAGGCGGAAAGCGGAATAAATATGAAAGGCTCTACGAGGAAAGCTCGATCGCTTGAGAAAATATCTACAATGTGGCCCGTGCTGTGTCACGTGAGTTGTCACGTGCACGTCGCCGGGCTAAGGAAAAAATTAAGAACTTAATAAATCTTTATGCATACCTTAAGGAAATAGCTAAACTAGTATAAGAAAGAATAAAATAGTACTATAATACTAAGAGATCTAAGGGACCAGATTTTAAGGAGGGAGATAAAATATAGCTACTATACAAAATTTTTAAGAGTTAACAATTAAGTAAGAAGTTAGACTACGTTAGACTAGGACTATTTAAAATTACAGCTAAGATCTTAAAAGTTATATATAGACTTAACTTACTAAAGAAAATAAAGATCGACTCTATATAGTATATTGCGATACTAGAGCTGGTATATAGAAATATTAAGCTATTAGTTTACGAAGTAGATATATATAGAGGATAAGAGGAAGTCAAATAGGAGGTTTTAAAGATTATTAGTTATAAGGATATAAATAATAAAATATAGTATAAGGTTAAGTAAATAGGCTATAATAAGACTACCTAGAAACTACTAGATAATCTAAAGAATACTATAAGAAAGGTAGAGGAGTATTAAAAGAAATTAGGTTAGACAGTATTAATAAAGAAATATTGCTAAAGAATAAATTACCTAAAGGGGACCTAAGAAGAGTACCTACTAAGGTATTTAGAGCTGTTTTCTTCTCTATTAGAAACAAATACTTTTTTTATCCTCTTTTATTTTATAAAGACCCTACTTAGCTAAGCAGAGCTTCTTTAAGCAGAGCTTCTTTAAGCAGAGCTTCTTATAAACATTTTTAAGACGGATTAACTAAGCGAAGGCGTTTATATAATCCTTTAAGGCCTTATACTTATAAATAGAGGCAGCTAAATAAAGAGAAGCAGCTTTTAATTTAGCTGCGTAAATATAACGCAACTCTTCTAAAGCAATTAATAGCTTACTATTAAGCCTCCTAGCAGCGGATTAAATCTAAAACCCTATAATAAATTAGATTAGGTACTAGACGCCTATAAAGAGTAATAAGATATATATACTTAATATCGGAAACGGATTAAATATCGCAGCATAATTATATGTTTAATTTTATATACTTAATATAGAAGGAAGGTTAGCAACTAAATAGAGTCGCGATCGCGATATATACTAGCTTTTTCTCCGTATAATAAGAATAGGACGGTATAATTTTACCTAGTAAAAGAATTGTTAAAATTACATAGGTATAATAATTAGACGTAATATATTTAATAAGAGGTATTAGAAATAAAGGTTGTTAAATTAAAAACGGGAATACTATACCTCTAATTAACGACTTAGAGATATAAAATATCTTTAAGGACAAAGATAGAGAGAAGGGGGATAGTATTACAGACTTTATATTAGCAGTATTACGGCTACTTAGAAAGGACGTAGATAAACTAGTAGTATTAGTATAGGAGGCGTTAGAACTGGTTAAACTATAGAATAAGGGGTAACTAAGTTATGTAATAGATTATATTACTAGTTTAGTATATAAAATCTATAAAAGTAGTAAGGAACGTTATATACTAAACATACTTTATATACCTTACGTACTAAGTGTTTACTAGACGTAGTATTATATATTTTAAGGACTATAGTTCCTACCTAGATAGTTTTTTCTTTATAGTAAATCTTAGAATATAATTGGAGTTAATCTATTAGGCAACCACTCTACTAGCTATTATTATATTATTAACTTCTTATTTACCTATATACCTAGCCTAATAATAAGCCCACTATAGTATTTCCTTTAAGGTTCTGTTATATATTTACTACTAAGGTTACAGTATTAATAAAGTTAAACAATATACTACCAAAAGCACTAGTTATAACGCCATTAATGGTAGTAACCACCTTAGGTATAAGTAGTAATAACAGTATAAGGGACACTAATTTGTAACTAGTTACGGTTAAACAGTTATAGGAAATAGTTAATTAATTAATAGATAACAATAGAATACTTAAAAAAAGAATTAATGGGATCGGAGCAGCTAAGGTTAAGTTACCATTAATTAAACAATTCCTAGGTAAGAAATTAAGGCTTAAAGGATTCCTTATATAAATATACTTTAAGGTTATATAAAAAGGAGCGAAACTAGCAACGCCTATAGATTAAGAGGCATAGATAGAACTATTCCTAGTAGGGAGAGCATTAGAGTAGTTTAAACCTTACCTTACTAAGGTACAGGCGAATAGTATATTAACCACTAATTAGGAAGTGCGGTATATATTTTTAGACTAGAATAGGTCCGCGAACTAGTTAATATAAATATTTAAAGACCTTAAGGCGACAACTATAGCAGAACGGAAGCTTTAGAACTTAATATAAAGGACTTTAGTAATTAAGTATATAATATAGTTTTAGACACTTACTATATAGGTTAAATAGAATAATAAGGCGATTATAGTATAGTATAAGTAGGGACTTAAGGTAAAAGTCTAAGATATAACTACTACGGATATCGCTAACAAAAGTTCTTACACCTTCCTAATTAGGAAATTTGGCTCACCGCCCACCAAAATATTATAAATTTTATCACCAGAGGCTTAAAACTTGCATTTAAAGCTTTAAATAAAGGGCATTATATAGGCGATTAATTGGTTAATTAATAAGCTAGGTGTTTTCGAGGTTGCAGGCTCTACGCAACCGTAGGTTCCTGCCCCGTACTGGCTCCTCCACCAACTCTATAAGGTCCTCTGGTTAAGCAGCAGCCTCTCTTTGCTGCCTTCTTCCTGCTTTCTTGTTAATCGTTTGTATAGACGTTTGGTGTTTTAGAAGCTCTGGAGGACGATCTGCGGGCGGCTCTAAGGACCTTCCTCTGACGTCTACGTTAATTGAGCTGCTAGCAGAAGCTGTGCCGTTACCTATAGTCTCCCCAGAGGCAGCAGTAGGGTCCTTCCTTACCTTCCTTGTAGTTTAATTTACTGTACGCCACCTGATATCCGCTGCTTAGTGTTAATCCTCCTACCTATCTAGAGCCCGTTACTTTAGAATATTTAGGCGGTTAGCGGGCGGTAAGCCAAACTTCCTAATTAGGAAGGAGCAAGAACTTTTGTTAGCGATATCCGTATATAAGAATAAATTAATTAAGTAATAAAGATTAATAATAGGATCTACTAAAGGGAATAGGCTAAAAAGGGTTAAGATAGAGTTCTATAGTTATATAAGGCGTAGAGCACGCAGCAATAGATATAGAGTTTAAAACTATAGAATAGTGGACTAAGCTAATAGACCTAAACGGTATTAAAGAATCTAAAAGTGGAATAAAAAACCATAGAAACCTAAAGGTTAAGAATTAAGTAATTATAGGACTAAGCAGCAGAGGCTAAACTAGGGATCTTAGTAGTAAAAGACATTTAGGTAGACTCAATAATAAGATAAATAGTTTAAAGAAGGAGCTTATATAAATTACAGGAAATAAGGTTATTTTATTAAAACTATAAAAAGGGTTAGAGTTACTATATGGTAAAGGGCACTAGGTTATTAGAGTATAATAGTATAGATATAAGTGTGTTGCGTAGAACTAAGGAGTGTTTAATTAGGTACTTCGCGTTTTATTATAATAACGCATGCTAAATTTATAAAGACCCTAAGTATAGTATAAGCTATTGGCTATAGAAGCTAAAGTTATTAGAGTTTAGAGGAACTAATAAGCTATTATACTAGTTAAATATTAAAGATAATAAATTCGAGCTAGGCGAAATATTTACTAATAATAAGGCAATAAAAGTAGCTTACTGGGAGTATATAGACTTTAGAGAAGTTATATTAGAAGTAAAGACTAAGACCGCTATAGAGCAAGGTTCAGTAACGGGTATTATAACTCCGTTAGATACGGTATCTATCGCTTTATAAGATAGAAGGAAAAGTATCTAAAAGGGATTAAGCAAGCAGATAACTACTAGTGTGGAAGGGTATAGTGTCTCTCTAATAGGAAGTCACGGTACTGTCGGTCTGTTTATTAGTTAGTTAGTTAGTTAGTTATAATTAGTTAGAAGTAATTAGTGAAGCAGTTAGTAAGAAATAAAGAAATAAATATATTCCGGTAACTGGTAGCTTTGTAATATTTAAGAAAGAGGGAAGCCGAAAGCTCTATAAATATAGGAAAATACTAAAACACTAGGCGACGTCCAATCTACACCACTATACTAGTACTAGCTTACCACTTAATAAAGGCAAAAGGCTATAGGCTTAAGATTCTTAAGAAGAGATAAGAGAAATCTAAAAACCTATAATAGACAAAAACTAATAGAAAAGAGTAACGGCTTAATTCTAGGATAAGTAAATAAGGATAGGATAAAGATTTCTAAGAAGCCAAGATCTTAATAAATAAGTAAGGACTAAAGAAACCCTAGGTGAATATAGTGTTTAGCCTAAAGATTAAAAAGTTAATACTATAATTAAGAAGTAAGAAGACTTTAAGGATCCTAATATAAGACGTAAACTAAGAGAAACTATAGAGGAGTTTAAATAGTAAATTTTTATATAGTAAGAATAGAAACTAAACCAAAGATCTAGTATACTAGGTTATTTAAGGGGCAGAGCACCTATATAAAAAGTTATTAATAGGCTAAGAGTAGGTACGCTAAGGGCTAAATAGTTAAATAAACTAGAATAAGAAGACATTCTAAAGATTTTAACTAGGTTCGCAAAATAATATATAAAAGGTTATAATAATATAGTAATAAAAAGATACTTTTTTATAGATAGATTATATACGCTTATAGAGCTATACCAAAAATGATATAGACAGTAAAAGAATAATAAGTGGGAAAATTTCTATATATAGCTAGATAAGAAAGCTATACTAGATTAGGTAATATTAGAAAGATAGATAAGTTATATTAAAGGGGCCTTAATTATAATATTAAAGAATCTAGAAGAACAAGCTATAAACTAGGGAGAGATAGTACTGATTTTAGTACTAGCTAATAGTATAGCAATATTTAGATTAATATGGTAAAGGTTTAAACTTAAAAACAAAAATAAACTAAGATTTAACCTAAAGCACCTAATATATTATATATATTAATAATATAATAATAATAATTCTTTAATTAACGTCTAATACAGATCCTACTAGCCTATATAGACTACTCCATTATAGTAAGAAAACCCCTATAGTTAGGTGTCATAGGACAGGGGCAATGGCTACAGAACATATGTATTTAGGGAGTCTACAAGACATTGCGCGATCGATCATAAGGGTCAAGGGCGTAAGGAGGTGATATACCTACGCGTAGCTGATGTAAGCTGTACGCGAGGTGTACGCAAGAGCACGGGGCTCTCCTATGGAGGCCCCTACAGTAGGGTTCTGTAACACTACCCCCCTCTTATAAAGGCAGAGCTCTGGCAACGCTATGGTTGCTATATACATATAAAAGGGACATTTAAGGTATAGAGAAGGAAAAGTAAGGGGGTATTGCTAAGGGCTTAAAACAACGTTATATAATAAGGCTTGGCACCTAAAAATTTAACTAATTAGACAACTTTAACCGCCGGTTAAAGTTCCTAGATATCTTATTAATATTCTAGTTATATAATCGCATTTTACCATTATATAATAGCAATCTACGGCAATTTAACGGTAATTCACCCTTATATAGCAATATATAACGGTTTAACTCTATAAGGGCTCCCATAGAGGATTAGGTATAAAATCTCTACTTAGGCCCAGTTTCTATAGGTTCGCGTAGTAAAAATTGCTAATTAGGTCCTTTACATTTTTAAAGTCTTTCTATAATTACCATTCTGGCTAATCTATATTAAATCCTATATAGATAGCTCTGTAGTAGAGCCGCCGTCCTCTACCTTTACTAAAGTATTTAGAGTTAATAATTTATTTAACGGTCCATTCCTTGTAGTTCTTGTCTTTATTCTTATTTTAGATTAGTACTAGTAGGGGTTTAGGCTGTGTCTGTCCTAGTAGGGGGTTAGGCTAGTAAAGGTATAGTAGCTATAGGTAAAATATAGGCCATATCATATAGGTGGCTAGGGTAGGCAGGAGCTCTAGCTTATATACGGCTCCCCTATTAATAACTTATTTAATTAGCTAGGGGCCGAGGTTCTTATAATTAAGTAACTTTATAGGCCTCTGCATAGAGATATTATATATATTTAGCTATACCTAGTTACCAACACGCATCTCCGGTGGTAGTGTTCTATAACAGTTAATAAAGTAAGTCTACTTTGCTTAAGCCTAGGCCATTTCTCCCTTATAGTAGTTAAGTAGATTTTTTATACAGTCTGCATGCTAGTCAGCAAGTAGTATCTTAAGGCGTTTTCCATATAGCAATTTCTTTTTAATAGGTTCTGGTGGCTCTATACCGGATTAAGGGTAATAACCCTTATTTGCAAAGAACGGTATAAGTCCTATAGTAGTTAAGACGTAGTTATTTACTATAAATTTACCTAATAGAAGGTAATCTACCCAGTTATCTTAACTATAGGCAACTACCTATTATAGGTACGCTTTTATACTAGCATTAGCGTTTTCCAGTTATCCAGTGGTTTTATAGTAAAAGGATATAGATATCTTAACAGAGATGCCAAGGTATTAGCAGATTTATCTCCATATATTAGAGTTAAACTATATACCTCAGTCGGACGTAATTAAGTTAGGTAACCTATATAATCAGTAGACTTCGCGAAGAAAGGCGTTAGTAATGTCACTAACGGCTACGCCTTTAGTTGGGATATAGTAGCGCTCTTTTATAAGTCGGCATATTATTATAAGGATGTTCTTATAGGTACAGCCCCATTATTTATAGGGTAGTAGGTTAACAATAAAATTAATAGCAATATCTGCCTATTATTATATAGGTACTGGTAGAGGATGCAGTAGTCCTTAGTACTTTATATTAAAGGCCTTAGCGCGCTTATAACTATAGTAGGCGCCTATAAAGCGTTTAACTAAGTCTATTATTTTAGGCTAGAAGTAGTATTGGCTAAGAAGCTTATAGGTTCCTCTTTTACCTAGGTAGCCGCTTAATTAGAGGTTATAGGCCATTTAGATTAGTTACTGTTATAGATTTTCTAAGTTAGGAATAAATAGGCGGCCTCTATAATAGAGCCTATTCTCTTTTACTTCTAAGGCTGCTATATTAATCTAGCCTAAGCTTTAGAGGTTAGTAGGCATTATATAGGTGCTGGCGGTCTTTACGGTAATAAGTTAGTACAGTAATAGATTAACAAAGGTGTTGTATACTATAGTAATAAGCTTATTAATTTTAGGAGGTAACTTTAGTTCTATTATATAAAGCTAAGGTATAGTTAGCTCTATTATAGGTAGTATACCTAGGGCCAAATTTCGTGCTTTTAGGATTATCTATTATTAGAACTAGTTATAGGGGTTATCTTTAGACTAAGGAAGGTCTTACAAGCGGCGTATTAGGCTATTAGGCTTAGTACCTTATACTCCTAGCCTATATACAATTTTAAAGTTAAAACCAGAGAGGAACTCGTTCCAGCGTACTTAGTATTAGTTTAGCTATTTTATAGTTATAAAATATTTAAGGTTGCAATAGTCTATAAGGACTTTAATTAGCTAGTTAAGTTCTACTAAGGAGAGTTTTAGTTAGAATTCCTTAAACACTTATATAATAGCAAGGAGTTCTTTATTATAAATCTTATAGTTATATTCTTGCGGTATAAGCTTAGATAAGTAGAATGTAACTAGGTAGAGGAGGCCGTTATTACCCATCTAGAAAAGGACGCCTATATTAATATAGTCTAAGGAGTTAGTTTTAAGATAAAGTTATTATCCTAGTATAAAATAGGCTAGAATAGGTGCTTTAGTAAAAGTATCTTCAAGGTCTTAGAACGCCTTCTTGCATTTAGGCGTTTAGGTAAAATATAAATATGTTTTTCTTCCTTTTATAGAAAGGCCTTTTATTTACATTATTGCTATAAGTGGTACTATAACACCCAAGAAGTTATATATAAACTTTTAATAGAAGTTGGCAAAACTAAGGAAGGCTTATACGTCCTTAATGCAATTAGGGGTTTGCTATTTAGTAATTATATATACCTTCTTAGGGTCTATACAGACACCCTTAGTAGTAGTAATTAGTCTAAGGTATTTTACTTCTATAACTAAAAATTTATACCTCTTTAAGTTAATATAAAGTCCTATATCCCTAAGGCGCTGTAGGACTTTTTAAATATGCTTAGTATGCTTAGAAGGGTTATTACTATAAATAAGTATATTATCCAGGTACGCAGAGCAGAAGTCATTAAGGTAGTCCTATAAGGCGTTATTAATATAGCTTTAGAAGCTGCCTGGGCCATTATATACGTTAAAGGGCATAACAGTATATTTAAACTGGCTAAAGCGTAATGCAAATACGGTTTTCCATTTATTACCTTCCTGTATTTAAAGGCAGTTAAAGGCAGTAATAATATTAAGCTTAGTATAGATTTTGGCTTAGCTAAGCCGCTTAAGAGTTTTATATATAAGCGGTATAGGGTATTAGTTCTTAATTATAATAGCATTAAGTCCTCTATAGTTAACATAGAATTAAATACCTCCTTTTAGCTTCTTAGTAAGGAGGATAGGGGCAGCTACTAGGGATATGCTAGGACAAATAAACCCTTTATTAAGGTGCTTATTAATATACTTTTTAACAACTAGAAGTTCGTCTTTTAATATTAGGTAGGGTCTCTTATAGAGTAGCGTTTTTCCTTATTTAGTATTAATAGCATAGTTATTAGGTTAATATAGGGGGAGTATATCTACGCTCTTTCATAAATACACATTAATAAAGTTATGGTACTTCTTAGGGAGGAGTTTACGGAGTTCCTTATTAGTAAGTCCTTTTTTAAGCTTTATAAACTTCTTAAAGTCTAAAGGTAAAAGTCCATAGAGTTCTACAAGGGTATTATTTTCTAGAAGGTTAACTATATCTATCCTATTACTATAGAGGACATAATCCTGTTCTTTATTAAGCTTATATAGTCATAATTAAAAGGCTACGGCAACGGTCCAGCCTTTCCTTTATACTATGCGGTAGAAGGCCACAGTACTTACATAGTAGTAGTTGGTTGTGGGTAAGGTAATAATAGGTTCCTTAGGTTAATATCCTAGGGAGTAGGTAAAGGTAGCTAGGCCATGCCCTAGGCAAGTCTCTTTACAGTATTTAGAGTTAAAGGTTACTTCTCTCTTTTTCCAGTTAATGGCGGGGTTATATTATTTAAGCCAGTTCATTCTAAGAATAATAGGGTAGTTAGTAAGTAGTGTAATATAGGCCTAGAGCTCTTCCTAGTGCCTATTTATATCTAGGTAAAGTTATACTATATAGGTAATCTTCTATATAGTACAACTACTGTTAGCAAGTTATAGGGCGCGGGCTTTAGTAAGGGGTAAAGTAAGTAAGTTATAAGTGCGCATAAATTGGGTATCTATAAATTTATTAGTAGCTCCGCAATTAATTATAGAACAGCTTTAATATTATTTTTTAGCAGTAATTCTTATTATAGGTAAAACTATCTGTTTCCATCTATTTATCTTTACTAAGTTATCCATTATGTAGGCTAATATATAGATCCCCTTATTATTAAGACATCCTAGCCTATAACTTAGGGCTAGGACTTGGCGTTTTCCGTTTCCGTATTTAACTCTACCACTATTGCTACGTCTTTGTCTTATACAGTAGTAGTATATAGCAATATATTTGGTGTTTAAGGTACTAGGTTAGGTATTAAATAGCAGCCGCTAAACCTAGCTATTAAGCAGTTTAGGCTATAGCTATAATAGCCTTCTTAACGGCATCTATAGCAACACTTTAGCTTTTAAAGTAGCTTATGTTCTCCATCTAGTAGCTTCTACAGGAAGGTTAGTATGGAGAGATTAATATTAGGACCAGTAGTATTGCTTAGGGTAGTAGGTATTAGTAGTTTAGTAGGTCCAGAGGGCTTCTATAGGGAGGTCTTTGGCTAGGGGTTTATAGTAGCAATCTAGTTTAGCTATTATTTAATCTTCTATAGGGCTGCTACTATATTATAAATATTATTATAGTTGTAACTGGCGGCTGCGTAACTAAGGCAATAAGTAACTTTTTTAAAAAGATCTTCCTAGTCTTTAGCATCGTCTTAAGCAAGGGCTCCAGTATATTCCTAGAATTTAACATAAAACTTATTAAATAATTTAATAGGACTTATCTTTAGGGCACGTAGTTTAGCTTGACTTGTGGCCACTAGGTTATAGTCGCGGTACATTTAGTTAAGGTCCTTAAGGACTTCCTAGTAAGACTACTACTTCTAGGGACTGCTAGTCTCCTATTAAGCAAAGAGCCTATTAAACGGGATGCCCTTTATTCACCCAATAATATAGCCAATTTTAGCATCTTTTATAGGGAAAAGGCAGGCGCTTTAGGTTAGTTTCTTATAGACTTATATCTTCTAGTAGCTGTATTCCTTACAGTTACCCTAAATGATTAGGGGATTAGGGTAGCGTATATTAGACCCTATAGTGGCAGTTTAGGTAGGTAAGGTTACCGGGGGCGTAGAGACTTAGGTAGCGTTATATGCGGTAAAGGGGTGTCTGGTATTATTACAAATGTGCTTATTAAGCTAAGATTATAGGTATTTAATTATACCCTCTCTTTCTGTAACTATAGTAATAAGTATAATCTCGGCCTTCTTTAATTGTTAGACGTCGCGTTTAGACACACGGAGGTTATTTTTAATCTCTTAGCGTATATTATCGGCGGGCGCCTTATAAGCTTATAGGTCTTAGATAATATTATAATCTTAAGTAGTAACGTATTTCACGGGTGAGCTGGTCAAACGGGTGAGCTGATCACTTTAAAAACACACCAAAAAATGGAAAAATCACACTTTAATATCTTAACAACCACTTAATAATAAATTTTAATAATTTAAAT